>SCPN01000845.1_pt1 | contig 23505 bp, 28 predicted proteins | sample 6106831 | NCBI WGS metagenome assembly SCPN01 (sample SAMN10720447, study PRJNA508395) | human gut metagenome | isolation source: Participant 1, 0 month
GGATATGCTTCAGCTTCTTGCGATAGCTTTACAGTCTGGTTGAAGTCTCCACCCATAGCGATCTGTGCAACGTATACGTAACCATACTCAGCCATGCTTAGAAAGGTCTTTCTTCTTCGTCTCTTTTCCGCCTGCTGCGAACTGTGCTGTAGCACCTGTCTTAGTAGCCTTTGAAGCCTGTCCACCTGTGTTGGAATAAACCTCTCGGTGTCGAATACCATGATGTTGATATCTTCGCCGCTTGCCAATACATGGTCAACGCCGCCGAATCCGATATCATAAGCCCATCCGTCACCTCCGAAGATCCACGAGATTTCTTAGCGAGGAAGTCTTTGTTCTTAACGATGTCTTTGCATGTATCGCAGTCACATCCGTCTAATGCTGCAACTAATTTATCTGTAGCATCTCCGTTTGTAGCTCCACATCCGTATGTTTCAAGCCATTCCCAAGTTGCCTTTGCTTCCGCTGGCTTTATCTGATGCTGCAACTTCTTCAACTTCGCTTCTTCAGTCTCTGATTGCTTTCTGAGCAAGTAACATACCATATCCAAACTCTGCGTTGTCTTCGAACAGAGAGTTAGACCATGCAGGACCCTGTCCCTTAGAGTTCATGTAATGGTGTAGACGGTGAGAGTTACCCCAGATTGAAGAACATCCTGTTGCATTAGCGATGTACATTCTGTCACCAAATAACTGTGTGATCAGTTTTGCGATAAGGTGTTTCTCCACAACCTGCACAAGCTCCTGAGAACTCAAGTAATGGCTGTTTGAACTGAGAACCTTTTACTGTATTTTCTTTGAAATTTAGCAACAACTTCCGGTTTTACTTCGATTTCTGTACCAAAGTCAAAGATATCCTGCTCTGCTGCTCTTCCATGTTTGCCATAACAAGAGCTTTTTCACCCTTCTTACCTGGGCAAACGTTTACACAAGATCCACATCCTGTACAGTCATAAGCTGATACAGTCATAGTGAATTTCATTCCTGGCATACCGATCATATCGATAGCTTTTGTTCCTTCTGGAGCTTTAGCGAGCTCGTCCTCTGTAAGTGCTACCGGACGGATAACTGCATGTGGACAAACGTATGCACAACGGTTACACTGGATACAGTTTTCTGACTGCCATACAGGGATATCTACTGCGATACCACGTTTCTCATATGCTGCACTACCTGATGGTGTAGATCCATCTGCATAGTCAGTAAATGTAGATACTGGCAGAGTATTTCCTTCCTGAGCATTAACCTTAGACTGGATGTTCTTAACGAATGCTACAACATCGTCTTTTCCACCCTTAACTTCTGGTGTGAATAATCCTTCGTCTTCACAAGATTTCCAAGATTCCGGAACTTCGATCTCAACTACCTGTTTAGCACCGGCATCAATAGCATCATAGTTCATCTGTACAATCTTGTCACCTTTTCTTCCGTAAGTAGCTTTTGCAGCTTTCTTCATCAGATCAATTCGCTTCTTCTTCCGGAATGATAGATGCCAGTTTGAAGAATGCTGACTGAAGAACTGTATTGATACGTCCGCCAAGTCCGATCTCTTTACCGATCTTGATACCATCAATTGTGTAGAACTTGATATTGTGGTTAGCGATGAATGCTTTTACCTGTCCCGGTAAATGTTTTTCAAGACCTTCCATATCCCATGAGCAGTTCAGAAGGAATGTTCCTCCGTCTACTAACTCCTGAACCATGTTATATTTATTTACATAAGATGGATTATGACATGCTACAAAGTTTGCTTTGTGAATCAGGTAAGTAGATTTGATTGGCTTCTTACCGAAACGCAGGTGTGACATTGTAACACCACCGGACTTCTTAGAGTCATAGTCAAAGTAAGCCTGTGCATACATGTCTGTGTTGTCACCGATGATCTTGATGGAGTTCTTGTTTGCACCAACAGTACCATCTGCTCCGAGTCCCCAGAACTTACAGTTGATTGTTCCCTCTGGTGTTGTAACCAGCGGAGCTCCAACTTCCAGTGACAGATGTGTAACATCATCGTTGATACCGATTGTGAATCTCTTCTTCTCTGTGTTGTTGAATACAGCAACGATCTGTGCCGGTGTTGTATCTTTAGAACCTAATCCATAACGTCCGCCGTTAACCGGTACTGCGTCGAACTTAGATCCCTTTCAATGCAGAAACAACATCCAGGAATAATGGCTCTCCCTGAGCTCCTGGTTCTTTTGTTCTGTCAAGTACGTTGATGTATTTTACTGTGTCAGGAATTGCATCAATTAATGCCTGTGCACAGAATGGTCTGTACAGACGAACCTTTACAACACCGACTTTTCTCTCCGGCTGCTCTTAAGTAGTCGATTGTCTCCTCGATTGTATCACAACAGAACCCATAGCGATGATAACTTTCTCTGCATCTGCTGCTCCGTAGTAGTTGAAGAGTTTGTAGTCTGTTCCGATCTTCTCGTTTACTTTGTCCATGTACTCCTGTACGATAGCCGGCATAGCGTCGTAGTATGGGTTACATGCTTCTCTTGCCTGGAAGAAGATATCTGGGTTCTGAGCGGAACCTCTCTGGCATGGGTGATTAGGATTCAGAGCATGTTTTCTGAATTCATCGATTGCATCCATATCTACCAGATCTTTCAGATCTTCATAATCCCAAGTCTCAATCTTCTGAATCTCGTGTGATGTACGGAATCCATCGAAGAAGTTGATGAATGGAAGTTTTCCTTTTAATGCTGCACAGTGTGCAACTGGAGTTAAGTCCATAACTTCCTGTACACTGGATTCGCACAGCATTGCGCATCCGGTCTGACGACAGGCATAAACGTCAGAATGATCTCCGAAGATATTCAGTGCGTGGCTTGCAAGGGCACGAGCGGATACGTTGAATACTCCAGGAAGCTGCTCACCTGCAACTTTATATAAGTTAGGAATCATCAACAGCAATCCCTGAGATGCTGTAAATGTTGTTGTCAGAGCACCAGCAGAAAGAGATCCGTGTACTGCTCCTGCAGCACCAGCTTCTGACTGCATCTCTGTTACCTGAACAGTCTGTCCAAATATGTTCTTTCTTCCTTCTGTAGCCCATTCATCTACATGTTCCGGCATAACTGATGATGGTGTAATAGGGTAAATTGCTGCTACTTCAGTATATGCATAAGAAGCATGTGCTGCGGCCTGATTACCATCCATGGTTTTCATTTTTCTTGCCATTTTGTTGTTCCTCCTTGATAATAGTACAAATCATATATTGACGTGTATGGTTTTATTATATCTCCTGTATCATCAAAAGTCTAGCGATTCCGACTGTTATTTTGTTCATTTTTTGGTACAAATACAGATTCTCGTATCATTTTGTCGGCATATTTGCCCATAAAACTGAGAATAAATCCCAAATTCATTTGGAAAGAATATGCTTAATAAGCACATACATCACAATCGCAAATGCAAATAAATACCCAATCGCACCAATTGCCGGGATTCCGCAGATCTTCGGGCTCATATTGGTAGTGCAGATAATGCTTGAACTGATCAGCAATGCCATCACCCACAATCCCATTACCACATTCCGCACCAGACGCCTCAGTAACTGTGCCAGATCGTTGGATGCATGCAGATCCAGGTTAACTCTTGTCTGACCTTTCATCAGACCATGTAGTGCATCCGCCGCAAGTCCCGGGACTTCTACTGCTTTATGCATCGAACGGTAAAGATTCTTTCCTGCATGTTTTAATTCTTTTTTCCAATCCAGATCTTTCCACATACTCTCTGAAATATGTCTGGATGCGATCTCGATCATATTGATCTGTGGAGCAATGTCTGCAAGCACGCCTTCCATGTTAGTCAATCCTCTTGCCAGCATCGTCAGACCATGCGGCATACGGATCTTATTTTCCTTCATCACTTCCATAAGATCCATCATCACTTCTGCAACATCGATCTCTCCCATATCTAAGGACCCATACTTCGACATCAGTTCACTGATATCTTCATACAATACGCTCTGATCTGGTTTCTCTTTAAATTCACCCAGTGCCATGACTGCTTCCTGGATCATGCCGATATCATTTTCTGCAATGCCGCGGATTGCTTTTCCGATCAGTTCTTTATCCCGTTCGGTCAGTCTTCCCATCATTCCCATATCGATCCATACAATCTTGCCATCCTGGATCTTTACATTTCCCGGGTGGGGATCTGCATGGAAGAAACCGTCTTCCATCACCTGTTTGATATAATTATCGATCAGCTTGATCCCGATCTCTTCCAGATCGTATCCGCCTGCCAGAAGTTTCTCTTTATCATCGATCGCAGGCCCTTCGATGTATTCCATGACCAGCACATGCATGGTTGTATATTCCTGATATAGTTTCGGTGTTCTTACATATACGACATCCGCATTCCGTCTGGCAAACTCTTCCATATTCGATGCTTCGGTGAGAAAATTCATCTCTTCCCGTGTCACATTCCAAAGTTCATCCAGTACCTGGTCGAAGTCAGCCATTCCTTTCAGACTGATCGGCGGCATCAGCTTTACTGCCTTCCGAAGGAGTCCGATATCTCTTGCCATAATTTCATAAATGCCTGTTCGCTGAACCTTGATAACAACCTGTTCACCGCTGAGCAGTTCTGCTCTGTGGACCTGTGCAATGGATGCTGATCCCAGTGGTGTATCGGAAATAAATGCAAATATTTCATTCCACGGACAACCATATGCCTGTTCGATCACTTCTTTTACTTCCGGAAATTCCATCGGAGTTACTTCTGAACGCAGACACATCAGTTCATCACAATATCTTTTCGGTAAAATGTCTGAATGCAGTGACATAATCTGACCGATTTTAATATAAGTAGGCCCCAGATCCTCCAGTATCATCCGGAGTTTCTGAGGCGTAATTCCCCTAGTGATTCCATATTTATGAAGTACGGATGTAATCTCCTTTAACCTGGTACGGTATTCTTTGGATTCTCCCTTACTCATGAACCTGTTCCTCTTTAAATATCTTCGTTCTCAGCTGTCTCTTCTTCCGCTGCTTTCTCTGCCGCATCTTCGCATACGGATTCGTCTGCCACATCTTCTACCGTCTCTGCAGCTTCAAATTCTTCCTGTTTTTTCTCCATCTCATCAATTCTCTGTTTCAACAATGCCCTCTGTTCCGGAGTCATCTTATCCAAAAGCTCGTCCAGTTCTTCCGGTGAAGATGTTTTTACTTTTACATTCACTTTTTCTTTTACTGTCGACTTGATGTTATGCTTAAGTTCTTCATTCAGTGCTTTGCCCTGTTCAACAGTCAGCTCACCCTTTTTCACCATCTCATCCAGAAGTTCTTTTGATTTCTCTCCTGTGACTGCAACTGCTCCGATTCCTGCAAGTAATACTTTCTTTAATCCGCTTCCTAACTTTTCCATAGGTCGTTCTCCTTTCGATGTCTATATAGACAGGCTTTCCAAAAGCTTTGGAATAAATATGATCATCCCTGCAATTGCTGCCATGATTGCCGCGATCAGTACTGCTCCGGCCGCCGCATCTTTGGCAAGCTTTGCAAGCGGCCTTCTCTCTTTTGTAACCAGATCGACCACTGCTTCTACCGCCGTATTCACCATTTCCAATGCCATGACAAGACCAAACAATGTCAGGCAGATACACCACTCTACCGGTGTAATATGAAATACGAATCCTGCGATCACCACACAAACCATTGCCACACAATGAATCTTCATATTCCGTTCCTTCGTTACCACTGCAAATATTCCGGCAAATGCATAACCGAAGCTTTTATACAATGGATCTTTCTTTTGTTTCTTCATTTTTGCACCTGTCCTTTGTTTTCTTACATTTTAACACATTTTGCACAAATTTACACAAACATTGTATGTATTTTGTTTTATTTTAGAAATAATACGGACTTTTAAAGAAAAGTATGACCTTTTATAAATTCTGCATCCAGCATAATTTTTCTATCAAAATAAGAGGACAAAAATAAATACAGGGATTCTGCTTCTTATACCAAAATCCCTGTATTTTATCACCATATGCTCTACAGAACTTATATTCTATTATGCATTCTCTGCATTCATTCCTTTGAGAATTCTCTGATTCTTCTCTTCCACATTCAGCTTTTCCGTAAATGCTTTCGTTTCTTTTACTATGACTTTGCTGAGCGCAAGCAAGGCTATCAGATTCGGGATTGCCATCAATGCATTGAAGATATCTGCGATATTCCATACTGCCGCAACCGTCATATATGGTCCGATGAATACACATATAATATAAAGCCATCTATACGCTCTTACAGCTTTCATATTCTTATTAAACAGATATTCCAGGCATCGTTCTCCGTAATAATCCCATCCAAGAATCGTTGTAAATGCAAAGAATACCAGACAAATCATCAATGCAAAGGATGCCACAACCGACGGGAACGGAAGTCCCTTCTGGAAGGCCGCTGTCGTAATTTCCACACCTTCCAGTCCCGTATTCCATGTTCCTGTTATGACAATAGAAAGTCCTGTCATCGTACAGATTACGATCGTATCAATAAATGTACCGGTCATTGACACCAGTCCCTGTCTTGCAGGTTCTTTGGTCTGTGCTGCAGCCGCTGCGATCGGTGCGCTTCCAAGTCCGGATTCATTCGAGAAGATTCCTCTGGCAATACCTTTCTGCATTGCTACGATCATACTTCCCATTGCACCACCGGCCAGTGCGCTTCCGGTAAATGCTGATTTTACAATTGTTACAATAGCTGCCGGAATTGCGGTAATATTTGTCACCATGATAATGACTGCTAATACTACATACAGAACCGCCATGAACGGAACGACGATCTCAGATACTTTTGCAATTCTCTTGATTCCACCTAATACAACCATTCCGACACATACCGTCAGTACCAGACAGGATATTACAGTTGCCCATGAATAATCATTTCCAAATAATGCTACTGTATGTGCCATGTTCGGATCAAAAAAGTTACGGACTGCAGATGAGATACCATTCACCTGTGTAAATGTACCGATTCCGAATAATCCAACTCCTGCTCCAAAGAATGCAAATATCTTTGCAAGCCATCTGAACTTTACACCCATTCCATTCTCAATATAATAGAATGGTCCGCCAAGTACATGCCCGTCTTCATCGATCGTACGGTATTTTACTGCCAGAAGACCTTCTGAATACTTTGTTGCCATTCCTAAAAATGCTGTCAGGATCATCCAGAATAACGCTCCCGGTCCACCTGCAGAAATTGCAGTTGCCACACCGACGATATTACCGGTACCGATTGTTGCCGATAATGCGGTACAAAGAGCTCCAAAGCTAGTTACTTCTCCGTGTCCATCTTCTTCATTTTTCACCATGAATTTTAACGCTTTCCCAAGATACCTTACCTGAAGAAGGCCCAAGCGCACAGTCAGAAAAATTCCTGTGACCAGAATTAAGATGATTAACGGAAGTCCCCATACGACTCCGTCAAACCATGTGATAAAAGTGTCAATACGTCCCAAAATTCCCATAATTCATTCCTCCATCCTTTTGCCTGAGAGATTTGCAGATCTGTTTTCTGCTTACACCTTCGGCGCTTTTCATTTCATTACGAAAAGACTCTCCTGAGTTTTTTATGATAACGTAATCGCATTGCAGCAAATTCGTCAAAGCAATTGTCATTATTTTGAGAATAAATCCTCACCCAAATCGCTTTAGCACGTCTTTGCTTTAGCACGATGTAGTATAGCTTATCATGAATCTTTACATATAGCAAGATATTTTATAATTAAAAATGCAGGCAGCATTTATAAGTTATAATTATAATTCCTGTCTGCATCTGTATTTTTATCCTTTTCCGACTGCCTTTCAGAATCCGAAATCTGCATAATCTTCCGGCAAAAAACGGTGATAGATCATATGACACCCTTCGTCCTTAAAGCAGTAATAGTATTCGTCCTCATTTTCTTCCGGAAATCTTACCCAAAAGTCAAATTCTCCGTTGTGCATATCTCCCACCCTGATATCTTTTGCCTCTTTCTGAAATATCGCAAGGATATCTTCTTTTTTGATTCCGTGATTCATCATCAGCTCCACCAGCTTTTTGATGAATTCATTTTCTGCCGTATGTTCATGTACATAGACACTTCCCTGTTCCGGAATATGCAGGCAGAATCTGTCTTTTTTGTGCGTTACACAGATATCTCCGAGTTTTTTCTTTACTTCTTCCGGGAACTGTTCCAGACGTCGTCTGCATCTCATCCACATCGTCATCCGCCTCAAAGAAATGATTGAGGGAAATCAATGGATAATACAAACGAATCTCTTCTTTCCGAAATCCAAGTTTTGCCTGTTCTTCTTTTATAATATCGATCAAATTTTTTTCCAAACGTTTAAATCCCATTTCTGTTCTACGTGCTCCTTTTATTTCTCATATATTCAGCTTTCCTGTTCCATGTCTCTTAATTGACAAGCCCATTTCCAATACATTATACTACATTTATAATATTTACTGTATTTTAACATCAGATTTTTAAGGAGGAAATTTATCATGATCATCAAACATGGACTTGTAGTAGATCCTGCATCTGGTCTGTCCGAGCATATGGATATACTGGTGAAGAACGGAAAAATTGCAAGAATCGCACCTGAAATTTCAGAAGATTCCGAGGAGATTCTAGAAGCCGGAGGACTCGTTGTCGGACCGGGACTCATCGATACACATGTACATTTCCGTGATCCGGGATTTACATATAAAGAAGATATCCATACAGGAGCAAAGGCATCTGCAAAAGGCGGGTTTACTACTGTAATCTGTATGGCGAATACATCCCCTACGGTCGATAATACAGACACCCTAAAAGATAATCTTGCACGTGCTTCCAAAGAAGATATCCGTATCTTCCAGGCTGCTGCAATCTCCCGTTCATTAAAGGGCCGGGACGAAGTAGACATGCTTGCATTAAAAGAAGCCGGGGCATGCGGATTTACCGATGACGGCATCCCTCTTCTGAATGCTGAGTTCTGCTATCAGGCGATGAAAAATGCCGCAAAGTTAAACGTTCCGATCAGTCTTCACGAAGAAGACCCGGCTTTTATCCGCAACAATGGAATCAATCATGGCAAAGTATCCGATGCACTCGGCATCTACGGTTCTCCATCCATTGCCGAAGAAGCACTGGTGGCAAGAGACTGTCTTCTGGCGCTCCGTTCCGGTGCAGATGTTGTAATCCAGCATATCAGTTCCGGTGTATCGATTGATCTGATCCGTACATACAAAAAACTGGGGGCAAAATTACACGCTGAGGCAACACCGCACCACTTCTCCTTAACAGAAGACGCTGTTTTGGAACATGGCACGCTGGCAAAGATGAATCCGCCGCTTCGTACGGAAAATGACCGCCAGCAGATTATTGCAGGACTCGCTGATGGAACTATTGACCTGATTGCTACGGATCATGCCCACACAGCAGAAGAAAATCCAAACCGATCACAGAAGCCCCAAGCGGCATTATCGGTCTCGAGACCTCCCTTGCACTCGGTATCACCAACCTTGTAAAGCCCGGATATCTGACCATGATACAACTTCTGGAAAAAATGACAGTGAACCCGGCAAAGCTATACCATCTGCCTTACGGAACAATTCAGGAAGGTGCAGATGCAGACTTTGTTATATTTGACCCTGATGAAACATGGATCCCGAAAGAATATGCTTCCAAATCATCAAACTCACCATTTACCGGAGAGGAACTTACCGGTAAGGTGAAATATACGATCTGCGGAGGAAACATCGTATATTCTGATATAAAATAAGCTTGGGATTTAATTTATTAACTGGAGAAACGGTCTTCAGTTCTGAGGAAATAGATAAGGCTTCTTGTTCAGGTTCCATACCATAAGAAACAATTAGAGAGTCAGAAGCACCGTTAAAAGCAAAGGAACTACGCTCAAACTCGGCGTTCGCCTCAAACACGTTCGCTTCGTTCCTTTAACGGTGCTTCTGACTCTCTAATTGTTTCTAACGGCATTCCACATTCACAATAATCCTTATCTATTGTTTCCTTCAAGTCGTGACTGGCAGCGAATGTTAATAAATAAAATGCCCGGAAGTGTAACCCGGTGGAGGCCACTACGGTTACGCACATTTGCCATTTCATTCGTAAGGCATTTGATACCCACGGAATAAAAAGTAGGAAGCCGTTCCAGTGAATGTGAAGAAGGTGTTGGAAATAGTTAAGCGTCAAAATTATGCGTTGGGTTTTTGAAATTTGCCTGTTTGAGCCGAATGGCGAGTTGCAAATTTCGGAAGCCCGTTTTTAGCATAATTTTGACGCTTTAGTATTTCCCACCGACGGAACCTGAACAGGGAACCTACTTATGCAGGTCCGGGTCGTCGTGCCTTTCTGAATTAAATCCCAATTACCCTAAATACACAACCTTATCTTCCGGCTCTGCGGCTGGTTCCATATCGATCAGGTACAGTACCGGCTGTTTATTTCCAAAGGAACTTACTGCCTCGTACTCGAACCTTGCACGGATCTGCATCCAGGATTTTGCTTTTACATCGATCTTCTTTTCTGCTTTGCATGGATATCCGTAATAACGTACATCTTCCGCACAGCATGTCATGATCTCTCTGACCGGAACGAACATATTGTCCGGCATTCCCTTCGGGCGGAAGATCTGTCCTTTGAAGTCGATTTCTTTATGCAGATATAATTCCGGATGATCATATGCATCCACATACCACACACCAAAATCAACATCATCCAGTACGATCTTGTCTCCTTTTACATCATATGGGAGATCTTCTTCGGATGGCTCGATGATCTTGCCTTGCATATCTTCGAAGATCAGCTGTGCCATCGGATTCTGTACCTTCAGTGCACGTCTGAATCCGGATCTGTTAACACCATCTGCACATCTGTTAACAACGATCAGCTCAGACTCTGTGAGCTGTTCCATCAGCATATTTCTCATATTCATCAGATACATATCCAGTGTTGTACCATTTACGGTAGAGTATACTCCCTGAAGTTCGAAACTTCTCGGGTATCTGATTGAAAGCAGATCCTCCAGCTTCCACATTCCATTGTACTCGATGATAATCTGTGCCGGATGATAGTTTCTTTCACAGTTTTTGAAAAATACAGTGTTCAACTGGTCAAATTCTTCGATTTTCAGAACTGCCATATTTTTTTCTTTTAAATATTCTTCCGGATACTCTTCTTCTCCTTCTTCACAGAGAAGTAACAGTGTAAGTCCCGGTTCAATCCATTCCTGTTCCATCAGGGTATCCTTGATCATGGTTGTCTTACCACTGTCTAAGAATCCCGTAACGATAAACATAGGTGTTGCCATACTCGCACCTCTTTCTTTTATGGTTATATTGTGATTTTTGGCTCCATAATAATATGGAGCCAATTATTAGTATTCTATACGTGGAATAATTTCAGAAGGTCGTCCTCTTTCAGGTCTGTTCCGATTACACAGATACGTCCTGTGTAGTCCGGCTGTCCTTCTCTTACTTCGTACTCTTCCGGTACTAAGTCGAACTGTTTCCATGATCCGTCTGTCATCTGGATAATACCTTTGGAACGAAGAATTGTTCCGTAAGATGTTGTCTCTGACAGTGCCTTCAGCAGATAATCCAGTTCTTCTTCGGTATATTTATGAACAGTCTCTTTGCCCCAGCTTGTAAACACATCATCTGCATGATGATGGTGGTGATGATCGTGATCGTGTCCACAGCAGCAATCGTGATCATGGTCATGATGATCGTGGTCATGATGATCGTGGTCATGATGATCGTGATCGCAGTGATCATGATGGTCATGGTGATCGTGGTCACAATGGTCGTGATCATGATCGTGATCTTCATGATCTTCAAACAGGCTCTCAATCTCAGCACCCTTTGTCAGTGCATGACTGATTGCCTCTTTGCCAAGCTCATCCCATGGTGTAGAGATGATCGTTGCTTCTGCATTTTCTTCACGAAGTGTGTGTACGCATTCTTCTACTTTTTCATCTGTCATCATCTGTGTACGGCTTACTACGATTGTTGACGCATGCTCTACCTGATCTTTGAAGAATTCTCCAAAGTTCTTCATGTACATTTTTGCCTTTTTACCATCTACAACTGTGATTCTTCCGTCAATTTCAATGTCCGCATCTTTTTCTACAGCTTCAATTGCTCTTGCTACGTCAGATAATTTTCCAACTCCTGATGGCTCAATGATTACACGGTCGGATGATACTCATCTAATACTTTTACCAGAGCTTTGCTGAAGTCACCAACCAGTGTACAGCAGATGCATCCTGAGTTCATCTCTGTAATCTCGATTCCTGCATCTTTTAAGAATCCGCCATCGATACCGATCTCGCCAAATTCATTCTCAATCAGCACAAGTTTCTCTCCTGCCCATACATCACTGAGCAGCTTTTTGATAAATGTAGTTTTTCCTGCTCCGAGGAATCCTGAAATAATATCTACTTTTGTCATGTTTATTGCCTCTTTTCTATCTATTTTCAAAATTAATAAAAGTCCCGACACATATATTATCACAAACAGCGGGTGGTTGCCAGTCCCCCAATTCTAATATTTTTCTCAACTTTTTATAAATCACCCGCAAACTCTGCTGCCTGCTGCTCATTATAGATATTTGGATTGCAGACAATTTCTTCTTGTACACATAGTAGAGTAAAAAAACGATATCTGTACCGGATGGTACAGATATCGTCTGCTTTTTATGATTATTCTAAAATGTTCTTATAATAATCCGCCGATTGACAGGAACAGTGGTGCAAATACCAGTGATACAACTGTCATCAGTTTGATCAGGATGTTGATAGATGGTCCTGATGTATCTTTGAACGGATCACCTACAGTGTCTCCAACAACCGCTGCTTTATGAGCCTCGCTTCCTTTTCCACCGTGGTTTCCATCTTCAATGTATTTCTTAGCGTTATCCCATGCTCCACCTGCATTAGACATGAAGATTGCCATCATAACACCTGTTACAAGTGCTCCTGCAAGAAGTCCACCAAGCGCAGAAGGTCCAAGAAGGATTCCGACTACCAGCGGTGCAAGTACTGCCATGACACCAGGAACCAGCATTTCTTTTAATGCTGCTGTTGTTGAGATTGCAACGCATGACTTGTAATCTGGTTTTTCTGTACCCTTCATGATTCCAGGCATTGTCTTGAACTGACGTCTTACTTCTTCGATCATCTGGTATGCTGCTCTTGATACAGATGACATTGTCATAGCTGAGAACAAGAACGGAAGCATTCCACCGATCAGCATTCCGATGATTACACGTGAGTCAAGGATATCAATTGACTTAAGATGTACTGCTTCTGCGTAAGATACGAACAGAGCAAGTGCTGTCAGGGCTGCAGATCCGATAGCAAAACCTTTACCCATAGCTGCTGTTGTGTTACCAACGGCATCCAGTTTGTCAGTAATCTGACGAACGTGTGGATCAAGCTCGGACATCTCTGCAATACCACCGGCATTGTCAGCGATCGGTCCATAAGCATCTACAGCTACTGTGATGGCTGTTGTAGAAAGCATTCCTACAGCGGCAAGCGCGATACCGTAAAGTCCGCATGTCTGGTAAGCAATAAAGATACCAACGCAGATCAAAAGGATCGGGATTGCTGTAGATTTCATACCTACTGCGAGACCACTGATGATGGTTGTTGCAGATCCAGTCTCTGACTGTTCTGCGATTTCTTTTACTGATTTGTAATCTCCGGACGTATATACTTCTGTGATGATACCAATCAGAAGTCCTACGATCAGACCAGCTACGATAGCGATTGCTGCCTTAAAGTCTCCGAAGAATACTTTACTGAGTACACAAGATACGATCAGTACCAGTGCACTTGCTACATAAGAACCAGTCTTTAATGCTTTGTGTGGGTTCGAATTCTCATCACCTTTTACAAAGAATGTTCCAAGGATAGATGCAACCAGTCCGAGTCCTGCGATCAGAAGCGGGAAGATTGCTCCCTCAGCTTTATAATACACGATTCCAAGTGTCAGTGCAGAAACGAGTGCTCCTACATAAGACTCAAAAAGGTCTGCTCCCATACCTGCAACGTCACCTACGTTATCTCCTACATTGTCAGCAATAACGGCCGGGTTACGCGGGTCATCTTCCGGAATACCAGCTTCCACTTTACCTACAAGGTCAGCTCCTACGTCAGCAGCTTTTGTATAGATACCACCACCAACACGGGCAAACAGAGCGATTGAAGAAGCTCCTAAACTAAATCCTGTAATAATATCAACGTTTTTAGTCAGAATGTAAATCATGCTGACACCAAACACACCAAAACCAGCTACACACATACCCATTACAGCTCCACCGGAGAATGCAATTGAGAGTGCTTTGTTCATTCCTTTTTCTTTTGCTGCATTTGCAGTTCTTACATTTGCCTTAGTAGCTACTTTCATTCCACAGTAACCTGCAAGTGTAGAGAACAGAGCTCCTACTACGAAGCATACAGCAGTGATCCAGTTCCCGATTCCTACTCCGATGAGTATAAATAATACAGCAACGAAGATGATCAGAATCTTATACTCTGCTGTCAGAAATGCCTGCGCACCGTCACTGATAGCAGCGGCAATTTCTTTCATTCTGTCGTTTCCGGCGTCCTGTCTTCCTACTCTTGCTGCCAGATAGCTGCAAAAAAGTCCAAGAGTTCCAAATACCGGAACAAGATACAATAACATTTCCATAAATTCTCTCCTTCCGTCCGACTTTGTCAAATTCATGTCAGACATGTATATCTTAACATATTCTTAACTTTTGATGTCATTATTTTTTATTTTTGTACGTTATTCCGATTATTTTCTGTGTATTGTCCAAATTTCCGACCTTTCATTAATTATTTATAATCTATTTTTACCAATAACTTTCTTGTATAGAAGATTAATTATAATCTATCTTCATAAGCACAAGCCCATTCGGTGGTGCCGTCGCTCCCTCTGAAGTATGAACTTTTGCATCCAGAATTTCCTTTACCTTTTCCGGAGCATAGAATCCTCTGCCAACGCGGATCAGGACTCCCGCAATAATACGAACCATATTATAGAGGAAACCATTTCCTGTAATACGAAGCACGATTTCATCGTCTTTTTTCTCAATTATCAAATCATACACCGTCCGGACGGTATCCTGCGTATTCGTTCTGATATTACAGAAGCTTACAAAATCATGTTCTCCAACCAAATATTTTGCACCGGCACGCATAGCCTCAACATCCATTGGAAACGATACGAACGTACAATATCTTGTCTTTAACGGTTTAATTTGCCGCCGCATTGTATATATGATATTCATAAGTCTTTGAAATATTTTCCTGATATCTCGGATGCCAGTCTGCCGGAACTTCATCGGACCTTACTACTACAATATCTTCCGGAAGCCTCTGGTTCAATGCATACGCAAATCTCTCAGGCGGAATGGAAGATTCTGTATCGAATACCGCTACATTTCCCAGTGCATGTACCCCTGAATCAGTCCTGCTTGCCCCGATAATTCTGATTTCTTCCCCGGTAAGTCTTGCTAATGATTTATTCAGTTTTTCTTCAATCGTAACTCCATTTGGCTGTACCTGCCAGCCGCAGTAATTAGTTCCATCATATGCTACGAATATTCTGATTCTTTTCATGATGACCTCCACACAATCTGATACAATTATTTTTTAGTAACAAGATTACATAAATTTGGGACGGAGGTTTTTTAATTCCTCCGTCCCTGTATACATTTTAAAACACCCAAATATGCACCGGCACGCATCTTCCGATCACCACCACCAAAATCACATAAGCAATTACAGTAATAATTCTGCGTCTTCTTTATGATATTTTAACGGTTTCATCTTTGTGCGTCCTTCGCCGCCACGGTAACATCTCGCTTCCATCGCCATTGCCAGATCATTGGCTCTTCGGAATGCCGATACGAACAACGGAACCAGAATCGGTATCATACTCTTTGCTTTCTGAATCATATTACCGCTTTCCAGATCAGCTCCTCTTGCGATCTGTGCTTTCATAATCTTATCGGTCTCTTCCAGAAGGATTGGAATAAAGCGGAGTGCAATCGACATGATCATCGCAATCTCATGTACCGGAACATGGATCTTGTTCAGTGGTCCAAGTAACTCTTCGATTCCATCTGTCAGCTCGTTCGGAGTCGTTGTAAATGTCATAAGCGACGAGCCGATGATCAGGTAGATCAGACGGATTGCCATATATACCGCAGTCCTTAATCCCCCTTCTGTAATCGTGAAGATCCACGCGTGAAACAGTACTGCCCCGTCTCTTGTAAGAAACAGATTGAACAACACTGTAATCATCAGAAGCATGAAGACTGGTTTCAATCCCCTTACAATAAAGGAAAACGGAACTCTTGACATTTTAATAATAATGATCAGGAACAATGTTGTCATTACATATCCCGGAATGCTGTTGAATAAAAACAATGAAATCAGATATAACAGCGTCCCCACCAGTTTCACTCTTGGATCTAATCTGTGTAATACACTCTTTGCCGGATAATATTGTCCGATTGTAATATCTCTTATCATATCTTCTTCTCCAGTGCCTGCATAATCTCATCTGCCGCTTCTTCTACAGTCGTTACATTTACCTTGACTGGTAAACCTTTTTCTTTCAGGTCATGCATGACATACGTCACCTGCGGAGCTGCAAGTCCGATTTTTTCCAGTTCCTGATAATGTGCAAATACCTCTTTCGGCGCACCATTATACATTACAGACCCTTTGTTCATCACAATGATCCGGTCTGCATATCTTGCAATATCTTCCATACTATGTGATACCAGAATGACCGTCATATCACTCTGCTTATGCAGGTATGCGATCTGATCCAGAATGTCATCTCTTCCCTTTGGATCAAGTCCCGCCGTCGGCTCGTCAAGAACCAGCACTTTCGGACGCATTGCCAGAACTCCTGCGATCGCTACTCTTCGTTTCTGACCGCCCGAGAGCTCGAACGGAGAAGATTTATAATATTTTTCTTTCAATCCTACCAGTTTCAGTGCTTCCAACGCACGCTTTTCACACTCTTCTTTGCTCAGCCCCTGGTTTTTCGGTCCAAAGCACACATCTGTCAGTACGTCAATCTCGAACAACTGATACTCCGGATACTGGAACACCAGTCCTACCTGATTACGGAGTGCACGCATATCATACCCATTTTGGTAAATGTTCTCTCCATTATAATACAGCGCACCGTCCGTTGCTTTCACAAGTCCGTTCAGATGCTGGATCAGAGTCGATTTCCCAGATCCGGTATGACCGATGATTCCCACAAATTCACCGTGTGGAATCTCCAGGCAAATGTCTTTGAGTGCATGTTTTTCGTATGCAGTCCCGGGACTGTATACATAATTCAAATGTTCTATTTTAATTGCAATGTCTGTCATTTCTTCTCACCATTTCTCACATCAAATGTTCTATTGTTGTAAATGCGTAATTGCTTCTACCAGTTCTTCTTTTCTTAAGATTCCTTTTGGAATATCCAGTCCACGTTTTCGAAGTTCATCTGCCAGGATTGTCACCTGTGGTACATCCAGGCGATAGCTCTTAAGCTCATCCACCCTTGAGAATATCTCTTTCGGAGTTCCCTCCATCACAACTTTGCCGTGATCCATTACAAAGATCTTATCCGCATCTACTACTTCTTCCATATAATGCGTGATCAGAATTACTGTAACATTCTTCTGTTTTCTGAGTTTGTGGACCGTCTTTAAGACTTCTTTTCTTCCAACCGGATCAAGCATCGCCGTTGGCTCATCCATAACGATGCATTTGGGTTCCATTGCTACAACCCCTGCAATTGCAACCCTCTGCTTCTGTCCACCGGAAAGCTTATTCGGAGAATGATGTCTGTACTCGATCATTCCAACTGCTTTCAGGCTTTCTTCTACACGCTGCCAGATCTCATCTGTCGGAACTCCCAGATTTTCCGGACCAAATCCTACATCTTCTTCTACTACAGTACCGATGATCTGATTATCCGGATTCTGAAACACCATTCCTGCCGACTGTCTTACGTCCCAGAGTTCTTCTGGATTACTTGTATTCTTTCCATTCACCCATACGGAACCTTCTGTCGGAACTAAAATTGCGTTTAAATGCTTCGCAAGCGTTGATTTACCGGAACCATTGTGTCCGAGAACTGCTATAAACTGTCCTTCTTTTGCTTCAATATCCACTTCATCAATAGCACGCGATGTTCCAATCGCGCCTTCCAGCTGTCACGTTTTTACCGCATTCATATACTAATTTTTCTGTCTGGATCATTTCCATCTTTTATTTTCCTCCGCGTCATATGTGTTGGAAGTTGCTATGATTCTGCTGTTTCGTTTCTTTTTTTTATGTTTTTCTTATGCTTTTTCCGGTTCCGGATACTCTGTTCCCATTGTATCAACGGTTACTTTTTTCATCTTCTGCTCATCAAGCGGTCTGTCACTGTAGTCTGTATCTGTCTCAGCAATCTTATTTACAATATCCATTCCTTCGATGATCTTACCAAATGCAGCATATGCACCGTCCAGATGTGGTGCTGCTTTATGCATGATAAAGAACTGTGAACCTGCTGAATCCGGATGCATAGCTCTTGCCATAGAAAGTACACCTTCTGTATGTGCAAGATTATTTGCGAAACCGTTCTGAGCAAACTCTCCTTTAATTGTGTATCCCGGGCCTCCCATTCCTGTTCCGTCCGGGCATCCTCCCTGGATCATAAATCCATTGATGACACGGTGAAAGATCAGTCCGTCATAATAACCTTTCTTCACCAGTGAAACAAAATTATTAACTGTATTCGGAGCAACTTCCGGGTACAGTTCTGCTTTCATAATATCTCCATTTTCCATCTCAATTGTTACGATTGGATTTGTCATTTTATTTTCCTCTTTTCTTTTTGTTATCTACAGGACCTGCCACTGGCAGCTCCTTATGAACGCATAGCATTACAAAAGCGCCGGCAAAACCGACGCTTCCATTTTAGCGGATAAATCCTTATCCGTAAAGACTTCTATATCATTTTTATGGATTATTCACTTTTTTCAAAATAAAATCCATCAAACTTGTATTTGAATACACGATAAATAAATTTCTCATAATTCATCTTATAAGTTACAATTGCTTTATGATCTGCATCATACTCTGTAAAAGTCCCCTTTAATCCCGAATCTACAAGTACATTATCTTCTGTTTCCTGCGCACTGCTGACATATCCGGAATAAGGTACTTTAAACGAATCTACAAGTTCAAATGTACCTTCATTTTCATCCACCAGATATTTGTAATACTTGGAATTCTTTCCGTCAACCGCAGAACTTACTTTCAGACCTATCGACGACCAGTCATAATCCGGTCTTGTCTCACTGATTCCAATATTATTATCAAACATATACAGATAATACTGCCCGTCCGCAAGGCTTTCATCTGTCTCATATGTGATCGTATGCTGGCCACCCTGTATTGTAAAATCTCCTTTCTTATTCAGCAGAAGACTTACATAAGAAGTATCTTTCCAGAAATCTTTTTCACCGATCATATAAGAAACCACCGGCCCGTCATAGATATTATCTACTTTGATGATTGTTGACGTCTCTCTTGAACTTAAAAGTACTGACCCATTTCCTATATACTGAATCGTGTTGATATGCATCCAGTCCAGTTCATCGGAAGAATTTTTCACACAGGTCTTTTTATATTCGCCAAACAGATCTCCCAGATCCAGTACCTCTGTCACCTCACCGGAATTTACATCCAGTTTCAACACGATGTCTCCCACGCTGTCCTGCGTCGTATCAGTTGCAAGAATCAACATATTTCCATTTTCATCAAACACATAATCATGGTGCAATTTATAATTGCCAAGATCATATACCTTCGTTACCTGCCCAAGACGGTTCACCTGTGCCATCTTCTTTTCGGAAATACTGTAATACATCGAATTCTCGTCAAAGATAAGCCTATGACTTCGGTATCCCAGAAGAGGAACTTCTCCTCTTAAGACTCCGTTATTGTCATAATAATACATAAAATCCATAGAAGTACTGTCATTTCCAAGTACCACATACAGCCCGTCTTCTAAAGCATACTTTTGTTTTTACATCCGTATCAAGCTGTACTGCCTCTTCTCCATACAGACTGCCCATCTCATATACGATTTCCTTCGTATCCGTAGAACCGTCTTCATTCGTTATATAGAATGTAATCGTATTCTCCGTATCCGGGATCAGACCGATCACCTGAAATTCATGCTCTTTCTGATACTCTTCATCCTGATATACATTTCTGCTAAAGTCGGCAATATCATCCTCCTTTACATGAATCGTATAAGAAACTTTCACCGCCGAATCTGTCTCAAAATAAACATACAATGACTGTGTATTGGTTCCAAAAGGATTGTATTCGATCAGCATATTACTCAGTGTATACTCCTGAGATTCTTTTTTCTTTTCCAGTTCGTCCGCTATTTTCTGCTGCTCTTCTGCATTGTATGTTTTTTTGATCTTCTCATAGATTTTTTTCTGTTTTTCATTCATTACATTTGCTTCATTATCTGACATTTTCTGTTCTTTTTTTTCATCAGACTCTGAAACCGCCTGTTCTTTCTTCGTTGTGCTCTTCTCTTTCGTGTCTGCATTTGCACACGCTGTCATTCCCATCGCAAGTATCATAGCCAACATTCCTGCAGTCATGATTCGCTTTTTCACTTTTTCTATCCCACTTTCTTATTATTTTTTCACAGTTACAAATATTTTAACAAGAATTTGTGTTAAAAATATGAAATATGGTCATTTTTATTTTAATTATTCATTTTTGCTCTGCACCTCCGTATTTTTCAACTCATATATTACGATTCCACCTTTTTCTTCACAGCCCGTTTTCCACAACTCCATTAGATCCAGTCTGACTTTTTCCCCGTAAGTAGCCACATCGATCCACATACCCTGTTCATTCTTTTCATATCCGACCACAAGAAACCAGTGCCAGATGAAATCTTTGTACTTTTCAACATTCAAATGTCTCAACATCAGATATGGTACCGGAAGTCCCTTATCAATCTGTTCGCATATGATCTTCTCTGCCTCTTCCGCAGTACCTGTCCCGTCGAATTTTTCCATATCAATTTGATAATCCGTTCCATATTTTTCATTCACATCTGAAATATATTTTGCCAGACCTTCAATATACCATTCCGGCTTTTTTACACCCTGAACTCTTGGACGGATGTATGGTTTCATAATCTGACTGAATTTTTTGTATGCCTCTTTATCCATCTGTTCAAGATCGAACGGATATAATTTTTTCATTCCCTTATATTTTTGCCAGATAAATACAGCTGTCACATGCCGTTGCAGCTCCACATCCACCAACATTCATAACAATATTCGTGAACCAGTCCTGATTTCCTCCGAATTCTCCATCAATCATAAAATATTCCAGTTCTTTTTTCATATCTGCTCACCTGTCCTGTGTACGCAATGGGCGGGGATTGCAGATTTTCTGCAATCCCCGCCCATTATTTCTCTATATTTTGTTATTCTTATAGAAGCTTCTTGACATCTCTTCGCATACTTTCCATAGCTTCGATGATAGAACTTCTGAAGCCGAGCTCTTCTAATGTACGAACAGCTTCAATTGTTGTTCCTGCCGGTGAACAAACCATATCTTTTAATTCTCCAGGATGTTTTCCTGTATCCAGAACCATCTTTGCACTTCCAAGAACAGCCTGTGCTGCAAACTGATAAGCCTGTTTTCTTGGCATTCCGCCTGAAACTGCTGCATCTGCCATAGCTTCGATCAGCATGAATACATACGCCGGTGAACTTCCACTTACTGCTGTTACTACATCCATCAGACGCTCAGGAACGATCTCTGCACGGCTGAAACTTTCCAGAAGGCTCTTTACATATGCGATCTCATCTTCTGTAAGATGTTCATTCGAAAGACAGGCGCATGTACCTTCTCCAACCATAGCCGGTGTGTTAGGCATTGTACGAACGATCTTTACATCTTTTCCAAACTGTTCTGCAAGCCATGCAAGTGTCTTACCTGGTGCAATTGTAATGATAATTTGTTTGTCTGTCACAACATCTTTGATATCAGCAATTACGCTCTCATAAAACTGAGGTTTTACAGACAGAATAATTGTCTCTGCTTTCTGTGCAACTTCTTTATTGTCTGCTGTTACATTGATTCCGTATTCTTTCTGAACTCTTTCTCTTCCAGGTGCAAAAAGATCTGCCCCGATAATTTCTTCTGCAGGAATTACATTATTCTTGATAATTCCGCCCATAATTGCTGAATGCCATGTTACCTAGTACCGATAAATCCTAATTTCATCCTTATTACCTTCCTTTTTAACCTGTTATGTTCTTTTTGCTCCCGGCACGTGACCATAACATTCTGTTATGTCCCTCCTGTGCTTTTGTATACGTTTTTAAATTTGGCGCTGATGGAACCTACTGTGACTATATCACTCATTTCTCAAAAAGTCAACACACAACCTTGAATTTTCTTTGAAAACACGTTATAATTTGTATACAAATACAGAAAATGTATACTTTTATATAAAAGCTGATATGCACTGCTATAACTTACTACGTTATTGTGAAGTACTATTTGAAGGGGGCATTTATTATGGCAGAAAAAAGTCCGTCTCTTGCGACTGTCCATACCATCAAAAAATATTCTGTCTTTTCTATCCTCCGGCATGGGTCCTTACGAGGCTATACTTGAAAGAGTTCGAAATGAGACGAAGCCCGGTACGCACTGCAGATCCAGATAGCTTCAGGTCGAAGGACTTATTGTCTCGGACTATTACAAATCTATGACTGTAAAAGAAATTACAGATAAAGATATCAATGAGATTTATCAGTTACGGGAATTATTAGAGGGGGCCGCTTTCCGTCAGATTTTTACCTCCGGGCGGTACGAAGAGTATTCTTACCGTATTGAAGAGAAAGTCGTGCGTATGTGCGCCGCTGCATGGCGATCTGTATGAATGGGAGATTGCAGATACTGCCATGCATATGGAGATTATCAGTATTTTTGACAATGACAGAATCAACCGGATCTATGAAAATAATCTTTCCGAACTGATCCGCATTGGCCAGTATTCTATCCGAAACGGGATGAAAATTCCCAGAACAAATGACAATCTGAAAAAAATGATTTCTTATATGAGAAAGGGAAACTATGAGAAAGCGTTTGAAATCTTGAAAAACGACCATTTCGGAACCGGCCGTAACACCGCATTAAAAATGCATTAATAAAATACGTATATAAAAACTTGCGCTAGTACGATCTGCAACTGGCAAGTTCTTTTGTATATCTCTTATTTTTAAAATGTTCCAACATGATTTGGCATACATTGTTTGAATATTCTCCCAATGAATATGCTCCTTGTTCAAACACCAGTCCGAAACCAGCGCACGTTACACATCGAGTAATATCTGACCAGTTCATTCACCGGTACTTCATCCGATA
>SCPN01001132.1_pt1 | contig 23477 bp, 21 predicted proteins | sample 6106831 | NCBI WGS metagenome assembly SCPN01 (sample SAMN10720447, study PRJNA508395) | human gut metagenome | isolation source: Participant 1, 0 month
AATCTGGAAGGCTTCATTCCATGAACAGATTGACAGGATACTGCATTGATGTAAAGAAATGCACAAGCTTTGCATTTATTGGATTTGCAGAAGGTTCCAGAGTTGTACAGGCAAGATTGCTTGGATTTATGAGCGCCTGTAGAAAGAGGGGGATAGAACCGGATCAGAAGATGCTGTTCACGCATCCTTCCAATGATGTGTATTATGGGTACAGCATGGTGGAAGAGGCAATTGACCAGATGCCATATATGCCGGATGCAATTATCTGTGAGAATGATGATATTGCCAAGTATACGGCAACTGTATTGTTGAGGAAGAATCCGGCACTTGCCGAGCGGACAATTATTACAGGATTTGATCATACGATAGAAGAAGACTTTTTTAAAAAAGACATCCTGACCGTGGATGTAAGGATAGAAGCGCTGGGTAGAAGACTGGTGAAATCTGTAGTGGACAGGATCAAGAATCCTGATTTGGATAATACATTCGTAACCTTGGCAACTTACCCATTATTAGGTTAGAGCAAGAAAGGTGTGGTGAAGTACATGCAGAAACAGACATTGAATGGAATGTGGACGATGCATCCTGTATGCAGAGAGGATGATACCTATATGAAAGCCTATGGATTGGCAGATTCCTATCAGGCTTGGATTCCCGGCTCCGTATTGTCCACGTTATTGAATGCAGGGGCGATAGAAGACCCCTATTACAGACAGAATGAATACACAGCCAGAGACCTATTTTGGCAGGATTATATATTTGAACGCAGTTTTGAAGTGACACAGGAATTGTTGAATCAGGATGTGATACAACTGGTCTGCTATGGTATAGATACATTGGCTGACTTATATATAAATGACATGCATGTCATTTATATGGATAATATGCACAGAACCTGGAGAATCCCAATAAAGGAATATCTGCATGAGGGCAGCAATTCCATACGCTTTTATTTTAAATCTACACTTCGCTATATAGAGGAGAGAGAAGCGTTGGCACCGGCAGATAAGAAGATTACGATAGAGGCAAGTGGAGCGATTGCAGGTAATCAGTATATCAGAAAGGCACATTCCATGTTTGGGTGGGACTGGGGCGCTCAGTTACCGGATGCGGGCATCTTCCGTGATATTGAGATACAGGCTTATTGCACAGCTAGAATTGATGAAGTGAAATATCAGCAGGAACATGCGCAAGGCCAGGTCACATTACAGGTAGAAGCAGTGCTTGAAGGTGCAGATTTCATGAAAAAATATTTCATGGGAAAGTGTTCTGCAGGAAAGGATTCCAGCGAAGAAGCATCTCATGAAGAAGCTTCTTATGAAGAAACTATCTATGAAAAGACCTCCATGGAAGTGTGCGTGTATGATCCGCAGGGACATCTTCTGGACAAACATATCATGACAACAAAAGACAATGTGACATATGTGTCAGAATTTATCATACAGAATCCGCAGTTATGGTGGGTAAATGGACTGGGTGGACATCCGCTGTATACGGTAGAGACCAGACTGCTTACTAATGGAGAAGAAGCACAGACACGCACAGACCGTATTGGACTTCGGACTTTTACCGTGAGCAGAGATAAGGATCAATGGGGCGAGGAGTTCGCATTCATGATCAATGGAGTAAAATTCTTTGCCATGGGAGCGGATTATATTCCAGAGGATTGTGTATACAACAGAATTACCAGAGAGAGGATGGAATATCTGGTACGCAGCTCAGTAAAAGCCCATTATAATTGCCTGCGAGTGTGGGGCGGTGGTTATTACCCATCAGATGAATTCTATGATCTGTGTGATGAGTACGGCATTATCGTATGGCAGGATCTGATGTATGCCTGCAATGTATATGATGTAACGCAGGAATTTGAGGACAGCATTGCGGCAGAGACAGCAGATAATGCAAAGCGGCTGCGTCATCATGCAAGTCTGGGATTATGGTGCGGCAACAATGAAATCGAATCTGCATGGGCATACTGGGGCAATTATCAGACCCAGAGCCAGTATTTACGTGCTGATTATATTAAACAATTCGAATATATCCTGCCCAAGGCACTGAAAAAGACAGACGACCAGACCTTTTTCTGGCCTTCTTCTCCTTCATCAGGTGGATGCTTTGATGAACCGGGAGCTGAGAACCGTGGAGATACCCATTACTGGGAAGTATGGCATGGGCAGAAGCCATTTTCTGATTATCAGAAGTATTTCTTCCGATTCTGCTCGGAGTTTGGGTTCCAGTCTTTTCCATCAGAAAAGACAGTATATTCCTATACAGAACCGCAGGATAGAAATATTTTCTCACCGGTTATGGAGAGCCATCAGAAGAATGATGCTGCCAATGGCAAAATGCTGTACTATCTGGCAGAGAACTTCCGCTATCCTAAGGATTTTGAAAGCCTGTTATACGTAACACAGGTACTTCAGGCGGTAGCAATTAAATCAGGTGTGGAGCACTGGAGACGTAACCGAGGCAGATGCATGGGAACCTTGTACTGGCAGATCACGATAACTTACCTGCGGCATCCCATTCAGTAGCATTGATTATTACGGCAGATGGAAAGCGCTTCATTACATGGCATGCAGATTCTATGAACCGGTAGCCGGGAGTATTGTCAGAATTGCGGATACAGATACTGCCGAGCGCAACGGTGGGGAACATTTCAGTGCAGTAGCAGCCCATGTGCAGAATGAGACTGCACAGCCAGTAGGTGTAACTGTGACTATGACTCTGAAGACCTTCGATTTCAAAGTCATAACGACTGCTACACAGCATGTAGTTGTGCCAGCCTTTGGCGTAAGTAAAGCTCTGGAAGAAGACTATAGCAGCTATGTACAGAGACAGCCACGAATCCTGATCACACCATCAGCTAAACGCGTAGAAGATGATACACATCACTATTACGATAAGAAAGACGTTTTCGTGGAAGTAGTCTTCACCTATGAAGATGGCAGAGTACAGATCGAAAGCGATACCCTTGTGCCATACAAACACGTAGAACTGCCACAATCCAGCATACATGCAGAAGTAGCAGGCAGCGCAGACACTTATACCATCGCCCTGCAAAGCAATGTGTATACCCCATTTGTCGAAGTAGATTTCACCGATGCCGATGTAATCCTGTCCGACAATATCATCAACCTAACTGATGATAAACCACGTGTAATATCCTTTACAACTGAGGACATTATAAATGGTAACTTTACCGATGCCACAGACGTCAAAAACCGCCTGCGCATCCGTTCCCTGCGTGATACCTATTAAATAACATACTTAAGTAACTATACAGAATTGTACCGCTTTTACAAATGCATAAGCAGGCACTTGAAAAACGCAGCGAGAGCGTGCCTGTGTTGCATTGTAAAAGCGGCACAATTCGTCACTCGAACCTTAACCTATCACTCGACCTATTAAAAAGAAAGGCAAAGCATGAACGTTACATATTTTGAGAAAGAAAGAATTTTTAAGTTAGACACCCCAAACACCAGCTATTTACTCGGCATCGTAGATGAAGAGAACTTCATCGGACACATCTACTACGGCAAAAGACTGCAAGGACATGACATTGCTTACCGTATGCGTACCCAGGAAGCCCCATTTGTGCCAAGCCGCAATAACAGAGAGCGCTGCTCCTTCTATGACTGCTTCCCATTTGAATATCCCACAGCAGGACTGGGGGATTACAGAGAAAGCTGCCTGTCCATCCGTACTATTGGGGGCTATTCGGGATGTAACCTGTCCTATGTTTCCCATAGAATTCTGGAGGGCAAACCACAGCTGGAAGGACTTCCTGCTACCTTTGCAGACAAAGAAACAGCTACAACACTGGAACTTACTTGCGTAGACAATCACATTGGCATGAAAGTTCTGTTATATTATACAGCATTTTGTGACACAGATGTCATTACCAGAAGCGTTAAGATCATAAATGAAGGTACGCAAGCCTTTTATCTCACCAAGGTATTATCTGCATGTCTGGATATGGATAATCAGGATTATGAGATGATCAGTCTTCATGGAAGCTGGGCAAGAGAACGCCACATTCAGAGAAAGAAAGTAGGATATGGTATTCAGAAGGTCAGCTCATTCAGAGGAGAATCCAGTCATCAGGATCATCCATTCCTGGCACTGGTAAGTCCAAGCACGACACAGGAGATGGGGGAAGTATATGCGATGAATTTCGTATATTCTGGTAATTTCCAGGCGCAGGCTGAGGTGTCACAGTTTGACAGTATCCGTATGTCCATGGGAATCCATCCTGAGAATTTCTGCTGGAAGCTGGAGCGGGGAGAGTCTTTCCAGGCACCGGAGGTTGTTATGGTATATTCCTCACAGGGACTGGATGGCATGACGACTGCATTCCATCATCTGTATAAGAGACATCTGATTCGTGGTGAATACAAGGATAAGAAACGTCCGATTCTGATCAATAACTGGGAAGCTACTTACTTTAATTTTACAACAGAGAAGCTTCTTAGCATTGCAAAAGAGGCTTCCGGGCTTGGTATCGAAATGCTGGTCATGGATGATGGCTGGTTTGGAGCAAGAAGCAGTGATAACTGTGCGCTGGGAGACTGGCAGGTCAATGAAGAGAAATTACCGGGTGGATTAAAATATCTGGTAGATGAAGTAAATAAGCTTGGCATGAAGTTTGGTATCTGGTTTGAGCCGGAGATGATATCTCCTGATTCTGATCTGTATCGCGCCCATCCTGATTGGGCAATTGCAATCCCGGGCAGAGTTGCAACAGAATCCAGACAGCAGTATGTACTGGATCTGTCCAGACAGGAAGTGGTAGATTACGTATATGAATGTGTGGCTAAGATACTGCGCAGTGCCAATATTGAGTATGTAAAATGGGATATGAACCGTCAGTTGACAGATCTGGGAAGTATAGATCTTCCGGCTGACAGACAGGGAGAGTTGTATCACAGATATGTTCTGGCTGTGTATGCATTACAGGAGAGATTGACGAAGGAGTTTCCACACCTTTTACTGGAGAACTGTTCCGGAGGCGGAGCACGTTTTGATCCTGGTATGCTGTATTTTGGCCCGCAGATCTGGTGCTCAGACGATACAGATGCCATAGAGAGACTGGAGATTCAGGAAGGAACTTCGCTGATTTATCCGTTATCTACCATGGGTGCACATGTATCTGACTGTCCAAACCACACAGTTGGCAGAGTGACACCCTTTGAGACGAGAGGGATTGTAGCGCTGGCAGGAACATTTGGTTATGAGCTGGATGTTACGAAGATTGCACAGGAAGAGAGAGACATGATCCCCGGACAGGTTGCCATGTACCATAAATACAATGATCTGGTAAGAGAAGGGGAATATTACCGTATCGCTTCTTACTCCCAGAATCACAAGTATGACTGCTGGGAAGTTGTAAGCCAGGATCAGAAGGAGGCATTGGTTACATTTGTGCAGGTTCTGAATCATGCTAATTTCAAGTCCAGAAACATTAAGTTAAAAGGACTTAAAAAGGATGTAGTCTACAAGCTGGAAGAAGAAGACATCTGCTATTCGGGAGAAGCTTTGATGTATGCCGGTATACAGATTCCTAATCCATGGGGAGATTTCCAGGCAAAACTGCTGCATTTTACAGCTGTAGAAAGTGACGTTAAATAAGGTTGACAAATCTGTTAGATTAAATTATATTAAAAATAAGCTAAAAAAGAATAAACCCAGATGGGAGGGAAAGAAATGGTCAAAGCAATTAAAGCCTTGAATGTGCAGAAAAGCTGAATGTCAGTGTTGTAACAGTGTCAAAAGCTTTGTCCGGACAGAAAGGCGTCAGCGAAGAACTACGTGAAAAAATCAAAGATCTGGCAGATGAGATGGGATATGTGCCAATTCATTCTAACCAGAAGAATAAGAATAACTCCTATACAATAGGAGTTATCAGTCTGGAGAGTTATTTTGCTAAATTTGCATCATTTTACTGGAAAATGTATCAGGAGCTTGCAACGAGAGCGGTAAAGAAGAACTGCTTTACAATGCTTGAAGTCATTAACACGCATGCAGAGCAGACTCTGGAGCCGCCTAAGCTTCTGGAGGAAGAAAGAGTAGATGGTGTTATCATTATAGGCAGACCCAGACAGGAATATTTGAAGATGCTGTATCGTTATAAGAAATTCCCAATGGTGTTTATGGATTTTTACGATGACAATGAAGAAGTCATAGATTCGGTCATATCTGCAAGCTTTAACGGGGCTTACACAATGACAAATTATCTGTTTGGTCTTGGTCATACCAGGATAGCATATGTCGGTACGCTTATGTATACGGAAAGTATCACGGACAGATATTTTGGATATTGTAAGGCTCTTATGGAACATCATGTTCCTGTTCGTGAAGACTGGATTGTGAAGGATCGAGACGAAGAGAACGGTATCATAGGTCTGGAACATAAATTTGTCCTGCCTAAGGAAATGCCCACAGCATTTGTGTGCAACAATGATGTCAGTGCCTATGCCCTGATTAAGGCTTTGGAAGAGAATGGATACCGTGTGCCGGAGGATGTGTCGGTAGTGGGATATGATGATTATCTGTATCCGGAATTTGGCGATTCCAGAATTACGACATATGCCGTAGATATGGGTGAGATGTCCAAGATCGCATTGCAATGTCTTATCCGGAAGATAGAGAATACCACTTATACAGAGAATCTGCACATTGTACCGGGTAAACTGGTCGTGAGAGAAACTGCGAAAAAACTGGATAAATAGAAGATGAGGAATACCTCCTGACTTTTAAGTAAGCAGGAGGTATTTTTTTAGTTAAAAAAATGAAAAAGTAATATAAAAAACTAAAAAAGCTAAAAAATAGGAACTTATGTAAATGGAGATATGTATATATAAAAAGAATTTATAGAATATATTTATCGTTAGTTAGTATAGGTAAAAACAGACCAAAAAATAACATTTGTTAAAATGTACAAAAATTAATCATTTAAGTTGTGAAAATAGGAAAAAGTGTAGATACGGACATGAAATACTGTTGACTTAAAGTAAATTAAGTAGTAAGCTAAAAACAAGTTAAACAAGTAACTTAAAAATGAATTAAAAATTCTAAAGGGAGGAAACAAAAATGAAGTTAAGAAAATTAACAGCATTGGGTATGGCAGCCGTAATGACTATGTCTTTAGCAGCATGCGGCAGCAGCAATTCAACCAACACAGAAGCACCAGCAGCAACAACAGACACAGCAACAGATGCAGCAGCTTCTACAACAGCAGAAGCAGCAGCTGACACAGAGGAAGCAGCTGTTCCTACATATGCATCTATTAAATTAGGTGAGGACTACACAGATCTGACAGCTTCCATCAGCTTCATGCATCATAAGACAGACCGTGAAGAAGACGGTACAATGGCTAAGTTGATTGAAGAGTTCAACAAGGTATACCCTAACATCACAGTAACAACAGAAGGTATCACAGATTATGCAGAGACAGCGCTTCTTCGTCTTCCTACAGAGGATTGGGGCGACATCATGTTCATCCCTTCTGTAGATGCAAAGGATCTGTCAACATACTTCTATCCTTACGGAACAGTAGATGAGATGTCTGAGCTTGTAAACTTTGCAGATCAGTGGAAAGCAGATGGCCTTTGCTACGGCGTAGGTTACATGGGAAATGCACAGGGTATCCCTGTTGGCAGGCAATTGCACAAGAGACATTGCAGGGGCTTTACAAGACTCCCAGATGAGTTCATTGCTGACTTACAGTTAATTAAGGATAATACAGATGCAATTCCTCTGTATACAAACTATGCAGCAGGCTGGACAATGGGTGGCCAGTGGGATGCTTACCTTGGTGCTATCACAACAGGTGATGAGACATGGTTAAATCAGAAATTCGTTCATACAGCAGAGCCTTTCAAGGATAATGGTGACGGAACGGGTGCTTATGCACTTTACAAGATTCTGTATGATGCAGTTGCTAACGGCCTAACAGAGGATGACTACTCTACAACAGACTGGGAAGGCTGCAAGCCTATGATCAACAACGGCGAGATTGGTACTATGGTACTTGGCTCATGGGCAGTTGCTCAGATGAAGGCAGCCGGTGATAATGGGGATGATATCGGATATATGCCATTCCCTATGACAATTAATGGCAAGCAGTATACAACAGCAGGCCCTGACTACTGCTACGGTATCAATGTACATGCTTCTGACGAGAACAAGACAGCAGCTATGGTATTCATCAAGTGGATGGTTGAGGAATCCGGCTGGTGTGATCTTGAAGGCGGCTATCCTATCTCCAAGACAGCTCCTACATCCTTCACATTTGATAATGTAGAGGTTGTATCTAATGTAACAGCATTAGATGGCGAAGAAGACCTGATGAACGAAATGAACGCTGAGTCTGAATTAAACTTCAACGCAGGCGGAGACTTAAAGGTTCAGAAGATTGTAGAAGAAGCAGCTAACGGCGGTTCCTTCGATGATATTATGGCTGACTGGACACAGAAGTGGAACGATGCCCAGGATACTCTTGGAATCGAAGTTAAGTACTAATCTTTACAGGCAGCAAAGGGGAAAGCCCTTGTAAATAATTTCCCCTGATTATGAGCCGGGGGTATATACTCCCGGCTCATTTTCTGAGTAACTGTGTGTTACGTTCATGTTTTTGAGGAGAGAAAAGGAGGAGGTTGCGCTATGGCATCATCCCAGACGAAAAAACCATTTAATCTACACAAGTGGCTGAGAAGCAGAAAAGGACAGCAGGCTGTAATCATTGTGCTTTTCATGATTGTTCCATTAACTTTATTACTTTTATTTACTTACTATCCTTTCGCAGAAATGTTCAAGTTCAGCTTCTATAAAATGAAGTATGTCGGAGAAAGAACATTCGTAGGATTAAGAAATTACAAAGAAGTCTTTACCAGAGATGACTGTTTCAGGTCATTGTGGCTGTCCTTATATTATATGGGCGGTGCTGTAATCCAGCTTGCCCTGGCATTATATCTGGCAACAATTCTTAGTTTTAAGGTAAAGGGAGGAGACTTCTTCAAAGGATGTATGTTCTTCCCGTTTTTGATCAATGGTATTGCAATTGGTTTCATATTCAAATTCTTCTATACCAGAGGTTTCTGTATTGGATAGGTGCTTGGCTGGATAGGCTTTAATCAGGAAAATCTTCCGTACTGGCTCAAGGATACCAGTATCAACAATTTCTCCCTGGTTGCGACCAGTGTGTGGAAATATTTCGGACAGAACATGGTTCTTTTCGTAGGAGCTATGATGTCAGTTGATTCTGAGTTATATGAAGCAGCCATGTTAGACGGTGCAAATAAATGGCAGCAGTTCAAATACATTATGCTGCCGAGTATCAAGACAATCGTTATGTTAAACCTTATCATGTCAATTTCAGGCTCTTTAAGTGCATTCGAGCCTCCATACGTTGTTATGTCCGGTGGTGCAAACGGAACTGCTACATACTTTGTAAAGATGCATGAAATTGCACATACAAGCCAGAAGGTTGGTCTTGCATCTGCTATGGCTATTGTATTATTGATTATTATCATGATCGTGACATTACTGCAGAATCTCTTCTTCAAATATGTATTCAAGGATGCAGCAGATGAAGATAAGAATGCAGGTGCCAGAAGAGAAAAGAAGCTTGCACGTATCAGAGCAAAGGAGGCGGCAAAAGCATGACAGTCAGCCAGAAAATCAAACATTATTTATGGATATTTATTGAATATTTCTCATTAATATTCTTCTCCTTTGTAGCACTGCTTCCGGTAGTATCCTGTGTTATTACAGCATTTAAGACAGAAACAGAATATCAGAATACAAATGTTATGACATTACCGGAGAGCTGGTTGAATTTTGATAATTTTATCCAGGCATTTAATAAGGCAAACATGGGAAGGGCATTTATAAATTCCTTCATCGTACTGGTATTTGTTGTATTTGGTTCCGTTATGGTAGGTTCCATGTTAGCGTATGTACTGAACAGATTTACATTCCCCGGAAATGGACTGATCAGAAGCCTTTTTCTGTTTGCTACATTACTTCCCGGTATCGCAATGCAGGTTGCTACTTACCAGTTAATGTATCAGATTGGATTTATCAATCACTTATATGGTTACATTATTCTTTCCATGGGTACTGACGTAATCTCCATTTACATTTTCATTCAGTTCTTCGAGAATATCCCGACTTCACTGGATGAGTCAGCATATATGGATGGAGCTTCCTACTTCACGATCTTCTTTAAGATTCTGTTCCCTCTGCTGAAACCGGCTATCGTAACAGTTATGATCTTAAAGGGTGTAGGTACTTATAATGAATACTATAATGCCAGCCTTTATTTAAGTGATCCCAAGTTAAAGACAATTGCCATTTCCCTGTATACCTTCGTAGGAATCCTCTGGGAAGTAAATATAACCTGATCTGTGCAGGTGTTATCATCAGCCTGATTCCTGCCCTGGTCGTATTCCTGATTTTCCAGAAGCAGATTTACAGCGGATTAACTGCTGGTGCTGTAAAGGGTTAATCTAAAGAGGTGGGAGAGAAATGAGAGTAGAAGAAATCAGAGAACATCTGACCAACGATATCATCCCTTTCTGGAAACATTTAAGGGATGATGAAAACGGTGGTTATTACGGATGGATGGACTATGAACATAAGCTGGATAAGAGGGCAGTAAAAGGCTGTATTCTTAATAGCCGTATCACATGGTTCTTTGCCAATGCCTATACTTTATTAAAAGATGAGAGCCTGTTAGACGAAGCTCGCCACGGCTTTGAATTTTTAAAAAATCATTGCTGGGATAAGGAAAATGGCGGCGTGTTCTGGTCCGTAAAATACGATGGAGCACCGGAAGAAACAATCAAGCATACCTATAATCAGGCTTTTTCCATCTATGCACTTTCTTCTTATTATGAAGCAAGCGGAGATAAGGAAGCTCTGGATATGGCTTATCAGCTTTATGGTCTGATTGAGAATAAGATGCGTGATGAGCTGGGATATAGAGAAGCTTTTGATGAGACTTTTCATGAGATTGATAATGATAAGCTTTCAGAAAATGGTGTTATGGCAATGAAGACCATGAATACACTGCTTCATGTATTTGAAGCATACACAGAGCTCTATCGTGTCGATCATAAGCAGGAAGTAAAAGAGCATCTGATATGGATGATGGATCTTATCGCCGGTAAGATTTATAATCCAAAGCTCCACAGACAGGAAGTTTTCTTTGATGATAAATGGAACAGCATTATTGACCTGCATTCCTATGGACACGATATTGAGACAGCCTGGCTGGTTGACAGAAGCGTAGAAGTCATTGGAGAAAAGGCATACGCTGATAAGATGACACCGATTACGCTTGATCTGGCAAGACAGGTCTATGAGGTAGCATTTGATGGTCATTCCATGGCAAATGAATGTGATAAGGGTGTTGTAGATACCAACCGTGTATGGTGGGTGCAGGCAGAGACAGTAGTAGGTTTCTTAAATGCAGCTTCCAAGTGTGGTAAGAGTACGATTGAAGGTCAGAAATATCTCAAAGCTGCGGATGCAGAATGGGAGTTCATTAAGAAATATGTAATTGACCACAGAGATGGTTATGAAGCCGGAAGAGAATGGTACTGGCTTGTCAATGAAGATGGCAGACCATACACAGACAGACCTATCGTAGAGCCGTGGAAATGTCCTTATCATAACGGCAGAATGTGTTTTGAAGTAATCAAACGTTTGCAGGGTACAAAATAAAACGGAGGAAATGTTGATGTTTCAAGAGAAATATAAGGAAATCATGGAGCGTTACGAAGCAGTCGTAACACGTAAGAATGAAAAAACAGATTTTTATAACGGTATCTATGACCGCTACAAATATCCGGTCCTTACAAGAGATCATATTCCACCTTTCTGGAAATTTGATCTGAATCCAAAGACCAATCCATATTTTATGGAAAGACTGGGTGTAAATGCCGTATTTAACTCAGGTGCAATTGAACTGAACGGCAAATTCTATCTGGTAGCCCGTGTAGAAGGCAATGACAGAAAGTCTTTCTTTGCGGTAGCAGAGAGTGATAACGGTATTGATGGGTTCCGTTTCTGGGATTATCCAATACTGTTAGATGATGTATGCCCAGAAGAGACGAATGTATATGATATGCGTCTTACCAAACATGAAGATGGTTATATTTATGGCGTATTCTGCTCAGAAAGCAAGGATAACAGTGTGAATGACCTTTCCGCAGCGGTTGCAGCGGCAGGTATCGTCAGAACCAAAGACTTAAAGAAGTGGGAGAGACTGGATAATCTTAAAACTCTAAATTCCCCTCAGCAGCGTAATGTCGTACTGCATCCTGAATTTGTCAATGGCAAATACGCTTTCTATACAAGACCTATGGATGATTTCATTGATACAGGAAGCGGCGGAGGAATCGGTTTTGGTCTGTGTGATGATATTACACATGCTGTTATTGATGAAGAGATCATTACAAGCAAGAGAAAGTATCATACGATTACAGAAGCCAAGAACGGTGCAGGTGCAGTTCCAATTAAGACTCCTAAGGGCTGGATTCATATTGCACACGGCGTACGTAATACAGCAGCAGGACTTCGTTATGTCGTATATGCATTCGCTACAAGCCTTGAAGAGCCTACCAAGGTCATTGCTGAACCGGGTGGATTCCTGATTGCTCCTCTTGGAGAAGAGAGAGTCGGAGATGTATCTAATGTAGTATTTACAAACGGTGCAATCGCAAGAGACAACGGAGATGTATATATCTACTATGCATCCAGCGATACAAGACTTCATGTAGCAACTACTACAATTGACAAGCTGATGGATTATGTATTCAATACACCAACGGATCCGCTCCGCAGTGTTAAGTGCGTAGAGCAGAGATGTGATTTTATTCGTAAAAACTTAGAATTTTTAAACAAATAATGAGAACAGGAGAGCTGGAGCGATGGCTGACAAACTGATTGATAATCATCTGGGAATCGTTAATTGTGGAAACTGGTATCGAATTAAAAAAGTTATGAGAAAGGCAAAGAGCGGAGAGCCTATTACGGTAGGCTTCCTGGGAGGCTCTATTACACAGGGCTGCCTGTCCTCAACACCGGAGACCTGTTATGCATATCTGGTATATGAGTGGTGGAAGAAACAATTTCCTGACACGAATGTCACTTATGTAAATGCAGGAATCGGTGGTACGACTTCGCAGTTTGGCGTGGCGAGAGCAGATAGTGATCTGCTATCCCATCATATTGATTTCTCTGTTGTGGAATTCAGTGTCAATGATGATGATAATGCACATTTTCTGGAGACTTATGAGGGCTTGATCAGACATCTCTATTCAGATGAGGGCAAACCTGCGCTCCTGATTGTGAACAGTGTACGTTATGATGATGGCTGCAACGCCCAGGCGCAGCACAACCATATTGGAGAAGTATATCAGATTCCATGTGTAAGCATGAAACCTACCATTTATGCCAAAGTGGCTGATGGTTCAATAACCAATCGTGAGATTACGCAGGATGACCTGCATCCAAATGATCTGGGACATCAGATGATGGCAGATGTCATAATTCATTTTCTGGAGTTGGTATACGCCAACCTGGAACACTGAGAGAGCAGACAATGCAGCCTATATAACACAGAATGCATATGAACATTCTACACGCTGGCAGAACAACAATTATGACCCTGTCACAGATGGTTTCGTCAGAGATGATACCCCACAGAATGATATCCGTGAGATATTCCGCAAAGGCTGGACAGCATCTGAAAAAGGAGCAAACATCACTTTTGAAGTAGAGGGAAGCTGCCTGGCTGTACAGTATCGAAAATCAGTGGTACAGCCTACCCCGATTGCAAAAGCCATTGTAGATGGAGACGAGGAACACGCCATGATCCTTGATGGCAATTTCGAGGAGACCTGGGGTGACAGCCTTCATCTGGATACATTGGCGGAGCATTTACCTTATGGGAAACATACTGTCAGGATAGAGTTGATCGAAACTCACGAAGACGATAAAGTACCATTTTATTTAGTATCTGTTATTCAGCTTCACTACAAATTTCATTGAGCCAAAATAACTGTACAACCTATAAGTAGAAAGGAAAATATCATGAGCAAAGTAAAAATATATAATGCACCAGCAGTTAAGAATATGCCATGGCAGGAAAGACCGGAAGGAGAGTTCACAGGAGCACCCATCTGGAGATATAAAGAGAACCCCATTATTGGAAGAAACCCATTAAAAGGCGTAGCAAGAATCTTTAACAGCGCAGTTATCCCTTACGGTGATGAGTTCATCGGTGTATTCCGCGGTGAGCAGACCAACGGAATCCCTTACATTTACATGGGACACAGCAAAGATGCAATTCACTGGAATTTTGATGAAAACAAGATTAATTTCGTGGATGAGGACGGCAAGCTATTTATGCCGGTATATGCGTATGATCCCCGTCTGGTAAAAGTAGAAGATACCTACTATATTATCTGGTGTGGTGATTTCTATGGAGCAGCAATCGGTATGGCTAAGACTACAGATTTCAAGACATTTACAAGAATTGAGAATCCGTTCCTGCCTTTCAATAGAAATGCCGTTCTTTTCCCGAGAAAGATCAACGGTAACTTCGTAATGCTGAGCCGTCCTTCAGACAGTGGACATACACCATTTGGTGATATCTTCGTAAGCGAAAGCCCTGACATGACATTCTGGGGCAGGCACAGACATGTTATGGGTAAAGGGAATGAATGGTGGCAGTCACTTAAAATCGGCGGTGGCGCTGCTCCTATTGAAACAAGTGAAGGCTGGTTACTGTTCTATCACGGTGTAAGTGGAACATGTAATGGTTATGTATACAGTATTGGCGGAGCAATTCTGGATATTGATAATCCTTCCATTGTAAAATACAGATGTGAAACTTTCCTTCTGACACCGGAAGAATGGTACGAAGAGAGAGGCTTTGTGCCTAATGTATGCTTCCCTTGCGCAACCATCCATGATGCCGAGACAGGAAGAATTGCAATCTATTATGGCGCTGCTGACAGCTATGTAGGGCTTGCATTTACAGAAATTGATGATATTGTAGAATATATCAAGAATAACAGCAAGCTGTCCGAATCCGATAAGGAGATCGGCAGGAGATAGTGTGCAGATGCTGAAATGGTGAGTAATGGAGGAAAGTACATATGGAAACGGCAGTAAAAGACATCAAAGAGCTGAAGGTACATGGCAGGACGACAAACAGGCGTGATCCGTTGACGTTATTCTGGACCGCCAGTGGGTTTGAATGCAATGTATCTGGTTCTGAACTGTGGGTAGAGGTAGAAGTTACCTATGACACTTACGAGCCTTGGTTCAGTTATACTGTAAATGGTGACTGGATAGGCAGACAGATGCTGACTGCCGGTCGGTACTGGATTCCCCTTTTCAGAGGAATGAATCCTGATAATGTGAAGAATGTAAGATTTTATAAGGATCTGCAGGCAATGAGTGCAGATCCCCAATCCTACATCCATATTCATGCATTGCGTCATGATGGCGTTTTATCTGCCTTGGATGAGCGTAAGCTTGAATTTATCGAGCTGGCTGACATTACTCTGGGGAAAGGAGCTGGCTGGTACCAAGGGCAGAGGAGGACTGGATACCCATGTTCTTCTCTTCTTTGCGTGATTATGCCTATCTGACTGCAAAGGAACTGGATGCAGAGTACCGTGTCTTTTCCCAGAGCGGCTGGGGTGTATGTAATACCTGGGATAACAATCCCAATGGCGCACTTCCAAAGTACTACAGACAGATATGTGGTCTGATGAAGAGTGATATGAATGAGGAGCTTGGTGGTAATGAGAATTTTGATTTTTCCAGCTGGCAGCCGGATGTCATAGTGGTGAATCTGGGGACGAACGATGCAAGTGCTTTTGATCAGCCCGAATGCGTTAGATGACAGAACAGAGGGCAGCACAAGATGCATAGCAGAATCCAGATAAACATATAATGAGGAAGATATTGCCTTTTTCAGAAAAGGCGTTAAGGATTTCCTGTATACATTAAGAGAGTGTAATCCGAATGCGCAGATCATCTGGTGCTATGGAATGCTGGGCATTCACTTTGAGAAGCCTATCTGTCAGGCAGTCTATGAATATGTTGATGAAACACAGGATGGAAAGGTAAGCTATCTGCGGCTCCCGGATACGGATGCTGACAGCTTCGGCTCCAGACAACACCCTGGTTACCCTAGTCATCAGAAAGCCGCCAAGGCATTGAGTGCATATATCAGAACATTATTATAGGTAATTGCGAAACTCACGATGTTCGCTTGTAATCTTGAATCAAAATATAAACGGAATTGTGCATAGCATGATTTTAATGATGAAAAGTGGATAACTTTTTATTTTAGGCGCACTTAAATAAGCCATAGACTTTATTGAGTTGGTAAGTCCTAAGCAATAAGAGGTTTTAAGCTGCGAATAAATTCGTGATGATTGATTTTGTCAGAAAGTACAACGGTTATCAGTTGAGTAATACCTGCAAGAATCAGGTCGGCGTGAAGTGTTTTCTCATTTTGAGTCCTTCTTCCGGCCAGGCGAGATTATCTTTGATATGGTTAATGCCTCTCTTTCTACGGTGGTTCTGATTTTGTAGGTGTTATTCCATTCTTCTGTACCACGAATAGCTCCAGGATAGGCACGAAGGTTTTTTTCAGGATAAATATACACCATTCTGCCGCAAGAGGACGTTGTACATGGATCATTGCATGTGCAGTGACGCTGGTACTTGCCAGTAGATTCATTTTTGATCCACTTGATTTTAGGGCAGACAAACTTATATCTGGTAACACCGCTTCTGAGTTTTGATATTCCTTCATATTTCATGGGAAGTGAATCATCATGAGGACAGCAGGGAATCCCATTTTCGTTAATTGTGTAGTCCTGTTTTTCAAGACCAGCCCTGGAATTCAGTGGGATATAAGCTTTATCAAAATGCTTATGATTTCCGAAAGTATCGCCGGTAAGAAGTTTGGGATAGAGTGCCGCAGTATCAAAAGCAGCATCGCCAAGGAAAGTTTTTGGGTTAATCAATGGATGCTTAAAAAAGAAATCTTTCAGAGTTGGAATTAAAAGTCTGGAATCATGAACAGACTTGTCTTCATCCGGCGAATCAGATTTCTTTTCAACGGCAATGTCAGGATGGGAAGACATAAAAGCTTTGTTATAAAAAGCGATATGTCTGATAATTCCAAGACCATTGGTGATGATGCCAAATTTGAAGACATAACAGAAATGACCGTTGATGTATAACTGTTTAATCTCTGGATTTGCAGAGGCATGCGTAGGCATGGAACCATAAGCAGCTTTATAAGGGTCATAATTCTTATCGAAGTGGTTAGCTTTCGCATAAGCCTTAAGCTGTCTGATAATGCGGTTAGCGTACTTTGGGTTATTTTCAGCAACAAAGCTTCTATGCCGGAAGAATCAAAGATGGTCATATCTGCTTTAGCTGAATCAACAGCCTGACAAATGGGTTCAGTCAGATCAACAAGTCTGTCAAAAACGAGCTGTAAGTCATCAAGAAAATCTTGTTTAAACCGGGTGATTTTTGAAGAATCAGGAACCTTGGTGAAACCACAGAAATCACGGAGTGGTTTGGAGTAAGAAAGAAAAGTGAGAAGAAGCTGATCCGTAGGGATAGAGAAAATACGTTGAATAATCAAAGCCCACAGAAAAGCGCGCAAAGGGTATTTACGGGATCTTCCCGTTGATGCATAAAAATGATTTCTAAAAGAAATCGGAATAAACTCATCGATGTCGATGTGAGTTTCTAATAGAGAAAGAAAGGCAGGTTTGTCATTATCAAATTTATTTTGGCAATCTTGAAAAATATCTGCCAAAGAGAGCTGTTTATATGGTATCATATGTATCAGAATAACTCCTTTCTTGGAAGATGGTTTTTAGTTTTTTGTCAACTCTATTATACCATATCCGGTGAGGAGTTATTTTAATTTGGCAACAAAAAATGCCGTATTTATGCGGCTTGTGGCGTTTTGCAAACGCCTACAGAACATTATTAAAATAGGAGGTAAGGATATGTTTCCAGAGAATTTTGTATGGGGCGTTGCCAGCAGTGCATATCAGATAGAAGGTACAGATCCGGAAGATGGCAGAGGTAAGAACATATGGGATACTTTTGCTGAACAGGGCAGGATTTATGATGGCCAGAATGCAGATGTAGCGTGTGATCATATGCATCGTTATAAAGAGGATTTTGCCATGATGCGTCTGTTAGGAGTGAAAGCGTACCGTTTCTCTCTGAATTGGGCAAGGATTCTGCCGGAAGGAACCGGACGGGTTAATGAAAAGGCAATTGCCCTGTATCGTGACATGATAAAGGAAATGAAGAAAAATGGCATAGAGCCTTATGTGACCATGTATCATTGGGAGTTCCCACAGGCCTTGCAGGATAGAGGCGGATGGCTCAATGAAGAAGTGATTGAGTGGTTCGGCGAATATGCGAAGGTTGTTGCAGAGAATTTCTCTGACCTTGCAGAGTACTTTATTACATTAAATGAGCCGGAGTGCTTCGTAGGAATCGGTCATCTGAGCGGTATCCATGCACCCGGACTGAAATTACCTGTAAAAGATGTATTTCAGATTGCCCACAATGCATTACGTGCACACGGAAGAGCAGTTCAGATGCTGCGTAAATATGCAAAACAGCCAATCAAGGTCGGATATGCGCCTACCTGTGGTGTTGCCTATCCATACACAGACAGCCCAGAAGATATTGAAGCTGCAAGAAGTATTTATTTTGGCTTTGACCAGCCGCTTGATAACTGGACCTGGAATGTGGCATGGTTCAATGACCCTGTCTTTTTGGGAGAATATCCTAAGGAAGGACTGGAGAAGTACAAGGAATATCTGCCGGTAATCACGAAGGAGAGATATGGAGCTGATCCATCAGCCTTGGACTTTATGGGACAGAATATCTACAATGGTTACTGATTCGTGCCGGAAAGGTGGCAAACCTGAATATGTAAGGCAGAGGGCTTCCAAAGACAGCAACAAACTGGCCTGTAACCCAGAGTGTCTCTACTGGGGCGTGCGCTTCTTATATGAAAGATATCATCTGCCTATTTATATTACAGAGAATGGCATGGCATGCCATGATCGATAGCAATGCAGACGGCAGAGTACACGACAGCAATAGAATTGATTTTCTTGATAAATATATATCCTGCCTGCAGAAAGCAGTGGATGAAGGAGCAGATGTCAGAGGATATTTCCTGTGGACTTTCCTGGATAATTTTGAATGGGATAAGGGCTACAGTGAACGTTTCGGTCTGGTATATGTAGATTATCTGACACAGAAAAGGATTGCAAAGGATTCTGCATACTGGTATCAGCAGGTCATGGAAACTAACGGAAGGAATCTTAGCATTAATATGAATAAGAAAGAAATTATCTATATGAACCCTGTATTCAAGCAGATGATATGGGGCGGCGACAAATTAGGGACAGAATGGCATTATGATATTCCAGGGGATAATACCGGTGAGTGCTGGGCAGTCAGTGCACATCCAAGCGGAGACTGTACCATCAAAGAAGGCACTTATGCAGGCAAAACCCTCAGCCAGTTGTGGACAGAAGAGCCGGAATTATTCGGAAATGTGGATAACGATAGATTTCCACTCCTTATCAAGATCATTGATGCCAAGGCTGATTTAAGTATTCAGGTACATCCTGATAACGTATATGCAGCTAAGAATGAAAACGGCTCTCTTGGCAAGACGGAGTGCTGGTATATTCTTGATGCACCTAAAGGAGCTACCTTGGTCATCGGACACAATGCCAAGACTAAAGAAGAATTAAACTCCATGATCCGTGAAGGCAGATGGAATGAGTTCATCAGACAAGTACCCGTTAAGAAAGGCGACTTCATCCAGATAGACCCTGGTACAGTCCATGCAATTAAGGGCGGCATCCAGATTCTGGAGACACAACAGAGCTCAGATGTTACCTATCGTGTCTATGATTATGACAGACTTTCCAACGGCAAACCAAGAGAACTTCATGTAGACAAGAGCATTGATGTTATCACAGTTCCTGCCAAATCCGTAGAAGACAGCATCCTCTCTGCAGAGAAGATCGAAGCAATGCCTACCCCGATGAAACTGCTCATCTCCTGTGATTACTATAAAGTATGGAAAATTGATGTGGAAGCACCACTTACCATCACACAGGATTATCCATTCCTCATTATGAGTGTCATCGACGGCGACGGACTCATTAACGGACAAATGATTAAAAAAGGCGATCACTTCATCCTTCCAAACGGCTACGGCAAAGTAGACCTGCAAGGCAAAATGACCATTATTGCCTCAACCATTGCCTGAATTGAAATTCGTACACATAAAAGAGAGCTGAGAAATCAGCTCTCTTTTGACATGACATACCCCCGATGCTATAATAAATCCGATAAGCAGAATTGGGTGGATTTTTCAAAATCCACCTCAATTCGGAACCATTGTATTATAAAAACTAGCAGAAAATTGCGAAACGCCCGTTATGGATATAGAAGTGTACAGCTTTAACAAATGCATAAGCAGGCACTCTGCATCCGTCAGTACGGTTGCGCAAAGGCGCATACACTATATACCACTACGAGCAGCGTAGCGGAAGCGAGTACTGTGGTGCATTATAAAAGCTGCGCTTCATCCATGCTATCCTTCCCCGTTTCGCAATACCCCAACTAGTACAGCATTAAATAAATAACTAGTCAAATATCATGTATGGTGCTATACTTATAATATCAACGGAAATGAGGTATCAGTATGGCACACGCACAATCTATTACACTTACAAATGAAGAAGTTTTGTACCTTCAGTCACTCACTCGTCAGCGTACAATTCAAGCGCAGGTAGTTGACCGCGCTAAAATGCTTCTTTATAAAGCACAGGGAGCATCGAATAGCGATATTGCTGAACGTTTAGATGTAAATATAAACACCGTTAAACTCTGTCTTTCCAAGTTCAGGGAAGGCGGTGTACAGCGTGCTCTGTTCGATGACAAACGCAAAGGACGACCTGTTGAAATCACAGATGACGCTATTGCATGGATCATCAGCATTGCTTGCCAGCGTCCTGCCGATCTTGGCTACGCACAGGAACTTTGGACTTTAAAAAATCTTCATCAGTACATCCAAAATCACGCAGAAGAGGCTGGATATTCAAGGCTTACAACTATCACAAAACCAATGGTACAGAAGATACTGAACCAATCCGAAATTAAGCCGTTCAAAATCAAGTATTACTGTGAAAAACGGGATCCTGATTTTGAAACTAAGATGCATGATGTCCTTGTTGTTTACAAACAGGTTGAAATGCAGTTTGACGAAAACGGAGACATCATAGTTTCAACTGATAGTCCAATGATTCATACCATTTCCTGCGATGAAAAGCCGGGAATACAGGCTATTGCAACAACAAGTGATGACCTCCGTCCGACGGAAGGAAACGGCTGTGTATATCGTGACTATGAATATAAACGCCTTGGCACAATGTCTTTAATTGCCGGAATTGATCTTCTCACAGGAATAGCTATTCCTGTTGTAAGTGAAACTCACAAAAGTTCCGATTTCATCTGTCTTCTGAAGAAACTTGATGAAATGTATCCGGAAGGGGATGTTATCAGGATTATCTGTGACAACCATTCTGCACACAAATCAAAGGAAGTGCAGAATTATCTGGCTACAAAGCCAGAAGGACGTTACGTATTTGTGTTTACACCAAAGCATGCATCCTGGCTCAACCTGATTGAATGTTTCTTCAGCAAAATGACAAAACAGATGTTGAAAGGAATACGAGTCAAATCAAAGCAGGAACTGGCGGACAGAATCTATCAATATTTCGATGAAATCAATAAAGAGCCTGTGGTATTTCATTGGACATATAAACTTGATGAAATATCCGAGAAGAAGCTAACCCCAATATGGCCAGTTAATTATTATTCAATCTACTAGAACAAACAATTACAAGGAGGGCATAAAGTGGTATCAGAAGATTACAAAGCAATGTTAGGCGGCAAATCCGTTATTAGAGATGTCTGCATGGGCAAGGCGCGGAGACAGAATTGGTTATGAGAATGTATTTGATTATAGTCTGGGCAATCTTCCGTACCTGTACCACAGGTATTTACAGATAAGATGATAGAACTGCTGCAAACCAAAATCCTATGGAATTACACGGTTACAGCCAGTCGGGAATTCCACGTAAAGAGAGACTTGCACAGTATCTGAATGGAAGACATGGCATGAATTACACATCAGAGCATATATTTATGACAACAGGTGCAGCAGGTGCAGTCGCACACATGCAATCCGTGTTTGTGACCAAGCGGAGATGAAGTCATCACCTTTGCCCCATTCTTCCCTGAATATAAGCAGTATGTGAACAAGAACAGGAGCAGTTCTTAAAGTTGTACCGGCTGACACAGAACAGTTCCAGATTAACTTTGAAGCACTGGAGAGCATGATCAATGAGAATACAGCAGTAATCCTCATCAATACACCCAATAATCCATCAGGTACTGTATATTCTACGCAGACACTGACAAGATTGGCACAGTTGTTAAATGACAAACAGAAGGAATATGGACACGATATCTTTATCGTATCAGATGAGCCATATCGCGAGATCGTATTTGAGGGTGTGGACGCGCCCTATGTATCTAAGTTCTACGACAATACACTTTCCTGCTATTCCTATTCCAAATCCTTATCGCTGCCTGGTGAGAGAATCGGTTATGTAGCAGCCAACCCAAAGTGTACAGATTCTGAGCTGATATCCGTTATGTGCAGTCAGATATCCAGAGGTATCGGACATAACTGCCCGCCATCTATTATCCAGATTGCAGTATCTGAGGTACTTGGAGAGACTGCGGATTTGTCCGTATATGAGACTAATATGAACCTTATCTATAAAGAGCTGATGAATCTGGGCTTTACCTGTGTGAAACCGGGTGGAACCTTCTATATCTTCCCCAAAGCGCTGGAAGAGGATGCTGTTGCCTTTTGCCAGAAAGCCCTGAAATATGATCTGGTACTTGTACCCAGTGATTCCTTCGGTTGTCCGGGATTCTTCCGTATGGCTTACTGTATTTAGAGAGTACAGCGTTCACTGGCAGCACTGCGTAAGTTCGTAGAAACAGAGTACCCAGACAGAAAGAAGGAGGCGTAGGCGATGGTTCAGGCAGGACTTGTTCTTGAAGGCGGCGGCATGAAGGGAATCTACACAGCCGGCGTACTGGATTTCTTTATGGAAAAGGATTTATATTTCCAGAATGTTTGTAATTCTCGGCGAAATTGCATCGCCATCTGTGCAGCTACATCCAGACAGCCTAAACGTGCTTATCATGTATCATTGGATTACCTGAAAGATAAGAATTACTGCAGCATGCGCAGTCTGCTGACAACGGGGGATTTATTCAATGTCAAGATA
>SCPN01000990.1_pt1 | contig 23199 bp, 27 predicted proteins | sample 6106831 | NCBI WGS metagenome assembly SCPN01 (sample SAMN10720447, study PRJNA508395) | human gut metagenome | isolation source: Participant 1, 0 month
GCGATTTCCGCTTCTTTTCGTTGTCTATTCAATATCCTCATATTTCTGTGCGCCGTCAGGATGATCTTTTTTCTCACTTGACAGAATATTTTCATCTTTCTCCGAAACCTGCGCCCTGTAAAGCTCCGCGTACTGCGGATTTTCCGCCATCAACCTCTCATGGCTGCTGCATGTTCCCATCTTCTGGTCCATCCAGATCACCTGGTCGAACTCCGGGAACAGGTATAGTCTGTGGGAGATCAGGAACACGATCCTGTCTTTCGAGAGCTCCTTCACATGCTCAAATACCTGTTTTTCTGTATTTCTGTCGAGCGCCGAGAACGGATCATCCAGAACCAGCACCGGCTTTCCATGGCAGAGTGTTCTCGCCAACGCAAGACGCGCCGCCTGCCCTCCCGAGAGACGGACGCCACTGTTTCCCACAACGGTCTTCTCCTTCTCCTCCATCTCCCGGACCTCTTCGTCGAAGCATACAGCCCTAAGCCATGTCCAGACGTTGTCATCATCCCCCAAGAGCACGTTGTTTTCCACGCTGTCTCCCAGAAGCTCCGGATCATGTCCAAGATACCCGATGATCCGGCTCCGCTCATTTTCCGTGTAGGAAGAAAGCTCCCTGCCGCCGTAAGTCAGATGACCCTCATACGGATATTCGCAGAGAAAACTCTTTCCCAGTGTAGATTTTCCGCACGCCACCGGACCCGTGATGCCGACGATCTGACCTGGTTTCGCAGTGAAGGAAATCTCCTTAAAGATCGGGGCACTGCCCGGATAGGCGAAAGTGAGATGATCAGCTACGGCTACGTTTTCTTTGACGCTGTTCTTTTCTGACTGCTGCCCGGATTTATGCACCGCACTGCCTCCCGGTCCATTCTTCACATCCTTGTCGGAGCTTTCAGCATTGTAGTTTTCATTCTGCGCCGCGATCTCATCTTTCTCCACAACCTCAGACGCCCGCTCCATGTACGGATGGATCCTCTTCCAGGAAACCTGCGCCTTGTGGACCGCATTGAAGAGCTTCGCCGCCTTCGAGGACTTATCGGAGAGCTTCGCGTAACATGCCAGGAATGTGGTAAATGCCGCCACATCCCATGACGTCCAGCCCATTCCGAGGATATTTTCTGAACCGAAATACAGGATCATCACAGTTCCCGCCATGGCGATCACCTTGTAGACCGGCGGCAGAGCCGCGTTCCAGATATTCGCCTTCACAGCTGCTTGTTCATACTCTTTTAAGTGGACCTCGTAGTTCTCTCCGCGCTCCTTCTCACATCCGAAAACACGGTATGTAATGGCGTTGGTGATCCGATCCAGGGTCACCGCGTTGAGCTTTCCGGTCTGCTTCTTGTAAGCTGCTCCCGTTGTCTGGACGATCCGTTTCATCTTCTCTGCTATAATATAGGAAAAAGGGGGAAAGATCATAGAACAGAGTGCCAATCTCCAGTCGTAATAGAGCAGCATGCACACATATCCGAAAAGCGCCACACCTGTATCAAAGATCTCCGTGGTAAACTTTCTCATACCTTCCACGCAGTCATCCACGTCAGAGATCGCCTTCGTGATGACGTTTCCGGCGCCCTCTTTTTCCAGCTCCACACGGGATTTATGTATCAGTGTCCGGTACAGGATCCGCTTCATCCGCCGGTTTACATTGTTGGCGAACCGGCGCACATAGAACCGCTTGATATATCTCGCCAGCTGCACCGTTCCGATCACGATCACATAGGCGGGCGCCAGCCGGAGCATCGCCGGAAAACGCTCCGTCCCAGTCAGGATCTGCATCAGGCAGCCCGCCATCTTTCCCTCAAACCATGGCCCCGCCATGAGGCCCAGGTTATAGATCAATCCCGACACTGTGATCAACGCCAGAACCTTCCATTCTGCCCGGAAATACATCATGATCTTATCTGGGCGAAAATTTTTCTTTTCCATTGCTGTTCTTTCCTGAAGTCTTATAAACTTTTCCGAGTTACCGATTTCTCTCTGAAGCAGCTTCTTCTGGAGTGTCTGTTTTTATCTCAGTCGAGAAAACTCCCACCTCATTAGGTGGTGAGTAATAGCAAATTTGTCTCAGTGGGAGTCCAATCTCCGACTGAGATAAACGCTCCGCGAGGATGCGCAGTGATTCTGTATGGAATATGTCAGCTTTGCTGACCAGAATCACGCGCCAAGTCTCACGGACGTTCGACTTGAATTTTGCTGCAATTTCTTCAAAAATATCTTTTTTCTGCACCAGACCCAGAATTTCTCATTCTCTTTATTATCACCGCCGCTTTCAAGATCCTAGCTTCAAACAGTTCTATTTTTTATATCTTTTTTTATTCATCTGCACCCTCTATATTCTCTTCCTTATGCTTCTCCACTAACTCCGCTACATCCACAAATCCAGCTCTCCGCTCATTCTTCGACCGCCAGTACAGTTTGTCGAGCGTCTCACAAAATGCGTTTTTCTCCTCCTCCGGCAGCTCCGCCAGCAGCCACTCATAAAAGACCGCCTCGATACTCGCCTTCGAATTCTTTAATGCCTCCGCCTTTTTTGTCGCGTAAAGCAGCTGGCTTCTTCCATCCGCCGGATTCGGCTTTCTCTCGAGATACCCTTTTGCCTCCAGGCTTGCCGCCCGCCTCGCCGCAGCGCCCTTATCGATCTTAAGATTCTCCCGTACCTCCGTCTGGGTGATTCCCGGATTGTGGCGCACGAGATGGATAAAATCGAATTCTGCTGTTCCGATCCCCTCTTCCTTCATGGTCTGCACCGTGAACTTTCCAACCTCACGGGCGATCTTTGTGATCTTTCTTCCAGTCTGGTCCATAAAGTCTCCTCCAAATATCGCTTTACTTTTGCTCTCCCGGCTTCACGCTATCTGCGTATCTTATTCCTGTTCCATAGAATTACAATATCGTAAATCCCGGCGGACTCCCTCGTTCATATCCGTCCAGTCTCACCACTATGCAAATTTTAACACAATTTTGCTCCAGATAGTTGTACCATCATCTAAATTGGATGATAGTACAACTATCTAATTTTGTCAACCTCCTATTTCTGCTTTTTCTTCGAAAATAATGTCTTTACTTTATTTTCTTAAAATTTCAGTATGAAAAACAGCATCCGGCAAAAGAATGATATTATTTTAACAAAGTCTGCCATTTTGTTGTTGATTTTGTCCAAATTTCATGTATAATGGAAGTGAAAGATATCATTATTGCCTGTAAAATTTCCAGGTAATGGTACCTGTTCAATCCTGAACATGTACAAGACGATAGTCCTGCCCCACTGCGGTCGGGACCAAATTTATGAAAAGAGGTTAGATAAGCGATGGCAAAGATTGATTTAAGCAAGTATGGCATCACCGGAACCACAGAGATCGTCTACAACCCGTCTTACGAGATGTTATTCGAGGAGGAAATGAAACCGGAACTCGAAGGCTACGAAAAGGACAGGTCAGCGAACTCGGAGCAGTTAATGTTATGACCGGTATCTACACCGGCCGTTCACCGAAAGATAAATTTATCGTTGTGGATGAAAATTCCAAAGATACTGTATGGTGGACTTCTGACGAGTATAAGAACGACAACCATCCGGCTTCCAGGAAACCTGGAAGGCAGTAAAGATATCGCATTAAAAGAGCTCTCCAACAAGAGACTTTCGTTGTCGACGCATTCTGCGGCGCAAACAAAGACACCCGCATGGCGATCCGTTTTATCGTTGAGGTCGTTGGCAGGCACACTTCGTAAAGAACATGTTCATCAAGCCGACTGCTGAAGAGCTTGAGAACTTCGAGCCGGATTTCGTTGTGTATAACGCATCCAAGGCAAAAGTTGAGAACTACAAGGAACTCGGCTTAAACTCCGAGACAGCTGTTGTCTTCAATATCACTAAGCCGCGAGCAGGTTATTATCAACACCTGGTACGGCGGAGATGAAGAAGGTATGTTCTCCATGATGAACTACTACCTTCCGTTAAAGGGCATCGCATCTATGCACTGCTCCGCTAACACAGATATGGAAGGCAAAAACACAGCGATCTTCTTCGGACTTTCCGGAACAGGTAAGACAACTCTTTCCACAGATCCGAAGCGTCTCCTGATCGGTGATGACGAGCACGGCTGGGACGACAACGGCGTATTCAACTTCGAGGGCGGCTGCTACGCTAAAGTTATCAACCTTGATAAAGAATCCGAGCCGGATATCTACAACGCGATCAAGCGCGATGCACTTCTCGAGAACGTAACACTTGATAAAGACGGTGTGATCGACTTCGCTGACAAGAGCGTAACCGAGAACACCCGTGTATCCTATCCGATCGACCATATTAAAAATATCGTTCGCCCGATCTCCGCAGCTCCGGCAGCTAAGAACGTAATCTTCCTGTCCGCAGATGCATTCGGCGTACTTCCGCCGGTATCCATTCTGACTCCGGAGCAGACAAAGTACTACTTCCTGTCCGGTTTCACAGCAAAGCTTGCTGGTACAGAGCGCGGAATCACAGAGCCGACACCGACCTTCTCCGCTTGCTTCGGTCAGGCATTCCTGGAGCTCCATCCGACAAAATACGCGGAAGAGCTTGTTAAGAAGATGGAAAAGAGCGGCGCTAAGGCATACCTCGTTAACACAGGCTGGAACGGAACCGGCAAGCGTATCTCCATCAAAGATACCCGTGGAATCATCGACGCGATCTTAAACGGCGATATCTTAAACGCACCGACAAAGAAGATCCCGCACTTCAACTTCGAAGTTCCGACTGAGCTTCCGGGCGTTGACTCCAAGATCCTCGACCCGCGTGATACATACGCAAACGTTGCTGACTGGGAAGAGAAGGCAAAAGACCTCTCCGGCAGATTCGTCAAGAACTTTGCAAAATATGAGAGTAACGAAGCTGGTAAGGCTCTCGTTGCCGCTGGCCCGCAGATCTGATCGTCTGACTGATCTGGCTTTATAAGCTGATAAACTTCAGAGGACACTGCATGTAATGTGCAGTGTCCTCTTTTTGCATCTTATCACTATTACGATCCTTAACATTCTGAGCCAGCAGGATCCGCTCCTACTATAAGCTGGTCTTTCCTGTTCAGCGCTCCCTACTCCGCATGTGCCGCCGCCTTAAGCGCCAGCCGTACCAGATCATCCATGGACTGGGCATGTTCCCGCTCTGGAAGGTCCACAAAGATCTCCTGTCCGTTCTCGTCATAGCGGATTCCTGTTGTGATTCCCACCATCATCAGAGCCCGGCATCCAAACTCTGCTGCCGCCGTATAAAATGCGCAGCCCTCCTGTTCAGAGCACAACATGCCGTACTTCTTCCACATCTTCGACTTATAATTTTCGTCGCGGTAAAGTCTGTCGTTGCAGACCGTTCCGCCCACGTACGTCACGAGATGTTCCTCATCCGCAATGCGTTTCGCGGTGCTCAAAAGCCCGAAATCTGCCACCGGTGAGAAATGTCCGTTGAACATGTTGTCGTTGATTCCGCTGGTGGTGCTGACCGCCTGGGACAGGACGATATCGAAGTTTTTCATATCGTCCCGATAGCCGCCGGAGGTACCTGCCCGCACCAGGATCTTACAGCCATAATCCCTGCAGAGCTCCGTGGCGTAGATCAGCATGGACGGTCCGCCCATTCCGACTGCCATCACAGATACCCGTACTCCCTCAAACATTCCCGTATAGCAGTACGCACACCGCACATCATTCACAAGCACCGCATCTTCCAGATAATGTTCCGCGATATACTTCGCCCGGTTCGGATCTCCTACCAGGACGATCCGCTCAGAAATTTCGCCGACTTCGGCATGATTATGCATCGTCATCTGTATTCACGCTCCTTTTTCTTTCATATGTATATCCTACCATAATTTCACCGGATTGTCTGCCGGAAACCATGGTTACTCCACTTTCAGCGCATTCGGATAGATCTTTTTCAGCACCTCATCCCCATAATGCTCATCCATCACCTGCTGCCAGACGGAATCCGCTGGGATTCCCTTTTCCCTCTCACTGCTTCGCACAAGGGCCAGCCCGGAGACCGCCATGTCCACGCAGAAAAATATCAGGAGAAGCCATGTCGCTGCCTTTCCGAAGTTCATCGGAATCTTCTCGATCCAGGCGGACATTACCGGGTAGATACCCTTGATCCATGCCACAGCCGCAATTCCCCAGAAAAAGCAATACAAAAGATTGATCCGCCCGCCAAGGTTAAACGGAATCTTACTGTAGTCCCAGAAAACTTTTCCAAAGAGCATTTCTGTCAAAACGCTGCAGGTATACTCATAGGCACCGCCGAGGAATGTTCCCATAAAGAACAGGAACCGGTCGGAATACTTCCGGTAGCGGTACAGCAGCATCGTCGCCGCAGCCAGGGCCACGCCCCAGACGATGCTGAACGGTCCCCAGACAAAGCTGCTGCGGCTCATCCACACGCCCGCCGTCACCCGGCAGAAGATCGTCTCCACGATATCTCCGAGGAACGCGCCGACTACCAGAAGCAGCGCGATCTTGTAAAAACAGAGGCCATAGGCGAATATCGTCTTTCTCTGCTCAGCCTCCGCCTGGAGCTCCTCCCGGTATACCGCCTCCGGGTAGGCGTTCTGGATACGGCGGTCCACCCAGCCATAGATCTTCCGCTCGAGCCTTGAGCTCACACCTGTGAGCCAGGAATCCACGCCTTCCCACTGGCGGATCCTGCGGCTTCTGCCGGATAAGATACATAAGGTCGCCGTGACATCCATCGCCAGCACAGCCGCCAGAATCCACACGATCAGATGCCCCGGAGTCCGCGGGAGCATCCGGAATACCCGCACCAAGACCGGTGCACCCCACCGCATCGTAGCGGCACCAAGAACGCCCCATACGATAGACACCGGCACACAGATATATCCGTCCAGGTTCCATTTCATGTGGGAATAATCCCACCACCGCTCATGGTACATCCTCTCGATCACATGGCCAGCGATCCACTCCGCCAGGGTCGAAAAGATCATACTGCCGAGAAACAGCCAGATTCCATGCAGTTCCCGGCAGACAACAAGCATCGCGGTTCCCGTAATACCGTAAAGCACGCAGAACGGCCCATTCACGAGACCTCTGTTTACAAACCGTCTCTGCCGCACTGCCGCTGTCACCGTCTCGAGGACCCAGCCGAAAAAGCTGAACGCAAAGAACAGCCACAGTCGCTCAAATCCTGTATACCCCATATTTTGTACCTATCCTCTCCTGATTTTTCTTTTGTTTTCCCGGAAGCATTGCCTCATTTTTGCATCTGTTCCCCGGAATACGGTCCTCCGCTTTTTCATTCCCTTATTTTCCATCCTGCTTCTATAAAAAGCAGAACATGTATCCAGATATTCTACCACATTTCTTCTTCATATAGAATATGTTTCTTTTATTTCGTTTTTTCAAAGTTTTCCTATTTAAATAAGGGCATCTCCCACCGCACCCCTGCATCCAATATTCCGAATAAATATGCAGTGGATTCTCCGCTTTTTCCATGACTTTTGTCATATTTGTCCTTCTCACAAGGACATCTGTTTTTCATTCATATTCCCACACCGCTGCCCCAATCCCTCATCCCTTTCATTTTTCTCTCTGTCCCCCCTTTTTTCTTTAGAAAATCTTTTCGATCCGACCTTTTCCTGCATTTTTATGGTTTTCTACCAAATTTTCTTAATTGATTTCCAATTTTTTCTCATAATAAATTGTTCATATTTCCATAATTATATGTTATACTAGACAAGTTCGCGCTATGCGGACAAATACAATTTTATATCAAAGGAAGGTTTCTTATGGAAAACACCAAGAAAATCGACTGGTACACCCTGGCCTTCATGGCATTCTCCACGGTTTGGGGATTCGGAAACGTGCTGAATGGCTTCGTTTACTTCAACGGAGTACAGGTAATCTTCAGCTGGGTTCTGATGTTCGCTCTCTATTTCGTGCCTTATGCCCTGATGGTAGGTGAGCTCGGCTCCGCCTTCAAACAGTCCGGCGGCGGCGTCAGCTCCTGGATCCACGAAACAATCGGCCCGAAATGCGCTTATTACGCAGGCTGGACTTACTGGGCTTGCCATGTCACTTACATTGCAAGTAAAGGCAGCGGCGGATTAAAGGCATTAAGCTGGATGGTATTCCAGAATGGCTCCACTTACGACACATTCCCGACGATCGCTGTACAGATGGCAACACTCGCTGTCTTCCTGTTCTTCTGCTGGGTTGCAAGCCGCGGCTTAAACCCGTTAAAGAAATTAGCGACGATCGCTGGTTCCAGTATGTTCGTAATGTCCATCCTGTTCATCTTAATGATGTTCGCAGCACCGGTCATCAACCCGAACGGCGGTTTCGTATCTGCTGATTACACAGTAAAAGGTCTGATCCCGCAGTTCAACGTGAACTACTTCACATCCCTCTCCATCCTTGTATTCGCAGTCGGCGGATGCGAGAAGATCTCCCCTTATGTAAATAAGGTAAAAGATCCGTCCAAGGGATTCCCGAAGGGTATGATCATGTTAGCCGTTATGGTTATGGTCTGCGCGATCCTCGGAAGTATCGCGATGGGCATGATGTTTGATCCGGCTGTCATCAACGAGAGCACAGACAGCTTCAAGTCCTACGTTTCCAACGGCGCTTACTGGTCCTTCCAGAAGCTCGGTGAGTACTACCATGTTGGCAACCTCCTGCTCGTTATCTACGCAGCATGCAACGCCATCGGTCAGTTCTCCACACTTGTATTAAGTATCGACGCTCCGCTTCGTATACTTCTTGACAACGAGGATGCAAGACAGTTCGTTCCGTCCGGCCTCTTAAAGAAGAACGAGCACGGCGCATACATCAACGGTATCAAGATGGTTATCTGCTTATCCGGCAGCATCATCCTGATCCAGTCCTTCGTACCGGGTGCTGCATCCGTTCTGACTCAGTTAAACAAACTGAACTCTGTAACCATGCCGCTTCGTTACTTGTGGGTATTCGCAGCATACATTGCTCTCAGAAAATCCCTCAACAAGTTCAACCCGGAGTACAAATTTACAAAGAACCAGACCGTTGCCCTTGTTGCAGGCGGCTGGTGCTTCTTCGTAACCGCAGTTTGCTGTCTCCTCGGAATGTATGTTGAAGGCGATATCGCTTCCACAGCATTAAATGTAATCACACCGGTAGTGCTCACAGCACTTGGTCTGATCTTACCGGAGATCAAAAAGCGCGAGACTGCAAAAGCGAATTAATCTATTTGGATAACAAAAAGACTCTGGAATCTTCTGATCAAACATATCAGAATTCCAGAGTCTTTTCCATATCATTTCGATTTACACTTCCTCGATTCGGTGTAGCTCCCACACTCTCACATTCACCGGCTCCACAGCGCCTCCGCAGTATGGGCAGACGCGTTCTCCCAGGTCAGTAACCGGAGCGCCGCAATTAGGACAGTTGACGCTGATGGCGGTCTCTCCGTCCCGGATCTTTGTGATATCCTGAATATAGACCAGCTCCAGATTAAAACGATGCTGTTCCTTCTCCCGCTCCACATTTTTCTTTTTATCCGGGGTCTTTAATGTATGCAGATACTCCACTGAGGACTGGATCCGGATCCGGCATTTTCCCGGAGCTTTGTCGTATCTGGAGATCTCCGTCTGATGGACATGGATCGCGTCAAATTCTTCCCGGATCTCCTTCTCCTCCATCTCCTCGATCTTCAGCCGCACCTGATCCTTTAAGGACACAGACACCTTTCCGAGGTAAGAGAGATCCCGGTGCTCCAGCGCCTCCAGATAGCCCTTTAACTGATTCTCACACCTCTGCTTCCACTCCGGCCAGTGAAACTCCGGGAAATCCTTCTCGATCCGCGGAAGCTCCACCCTCGTCATTCCGGACACCGACTTCGGTGTATCGTCCTCCAGCGCTTCCTGACGTTTCAGCCCTTCGATCAGACTCGAGGTTCCGAAAAATTCCCGCGAAATCTGCCGGATCTTAAACATCACAAAAAAGAGAGCTCCGATCAGACCCAGCCCAGTCACGATCGCGACAATGAGAATCGCGTTTCCTGCTGTCATATCGTTTCCTCCTACTGTAAGGAATCCTCCAAACAGACCCCTTTCGTTATCGTGGTTTCACCATGTATTTTCAACTGCTGACCACATAGTCAAAACAGGGCAGCCTGCCAGAGTTTCACTCCAACCGCCGCCCTGAAATCACTTATTATTTATTTAAATAATCAATCGCAGTCTGCGCTAACAGAGAAGAACCTCTCCAGAGGATATCCTCGTCCACATCAAAACGGCTGTTATGTAACGGCCATACCGGATCCTGATCCTGTTTAGCGGTACCGAGCCATACAAACGCGCCTTTCTTCTCTTTCAGATAGAAGGAGAAGTCCTCCGCCGGCATAGCCGGGAGTTTTACATCCACAACATCATCTTTGCCGAAGAGCTTGATTGCTGTATTGCGGATCAGTTCAGCGTCCTCCTCATGATTTACAAGTGCCGGATAGCCGTGGCCATAGTTGATATCAGCAGTTGCGCCGGACTGTAAGCAAAGACCATCGAGAGTCTTTCTCATAGAATCCTCGATCATCGCGCGGGTGTCCTCATTTAATGTACGAACGGTTCCGTCCAGTGTACAGTCACCTGCGATAATGTTGTATCTTGTTCCTGCGTTAAAAATACCGAATGTCACAACAGCATTGTCAAGCGGATCAACTTTTCTGCTGACGATGGTCTGTGCGGCCATAACGAACTGGGAACCGAGAACAACAGCGTCAATACCCTGATTCGGTTTTGCGCCATGGGCAGTCTTACCATGGATATTGATCGTAAAGTGGTCTGTTGCAGCCATTAACGGACCTGCCTTCACACCGATCTTGCCGTGCGGAAGATCCGGCCATACATGAAGACCGAATACAGCTTCCACATCATCCATATATCCAGAATGGAGCATTCCTCTGGATCCGCCAACCGGAGACATCTCCTCCGCAGGCTGGAAGATCAGTTTCACCGTTCCGGCGATCTCTTCTCTTCTCTCGCAGAGAAGCATTGCAGCACCAAGAAGACCCGTCATGTGGTTGTCATGTCCACAGGCATGCATAACACCGTCATTCTGGGATTTATAAGGAACCTCATTCATCTCCTGGATCTGTAATGCATCCATATCCGCACGGAGAGCAACGACTTTACCCGGTTTCTTTCCCTTGATAACTCCGACTACACCGTATCCGCCGACATTTTCATATACTTCGTCGCATCCCATCTCCTTCAGATACTCTGCTACCTTCTTTCCGGTTCTTTCCTCATGCTGGGAAACCTCCGGGTGCATGTGAAAATCTCTTCTGATTTCAGATAATTTCGGCATGAAAGCCTTTGCTGACTCCGTAATTGTGCCCATTTTTATGTCCTCCTTATTTTTGAAGTCTTAATGAAAAGAACCCGGCGACAGTCCGTCTCCGGGTTCTTCTGAGTTCTCTGAATTATAAACCAAGAGCCTCTTTAACTTTAGCAACGATATGAACACCGATGTCCTTAGAAGCATCTACAGACTGAGCACCGATGTGCGGGGATACGATGAAGTTATCGCACTCGAACAGCGGGCTTGCGAATGTATCGTCACCTGTTAAGCCGCTGCCTGCAAGTTCGTTCTCCATAACGTCTGCTGCGTAGCCGCCGATTCTGCCCTCTTTCAGAGCTTCATACATATCAGCCTCGTTTACGATACCGCCACGGCTCATGTTAAGAACAACAGCGCCGTCTTTCATCTCAGCGATGGATTTCTTATTGAAGAGATTCTTTGTCTCCGGTGTCAGCGGTACATGGATGGAGATGAAATCAGCAACCTTGATCAGCTCGTCGATAGAAGCCTTTGTTGCGCACTGCTGCTTAAATACGTCGTCCGGAAGGAACGGATCGTAAGCAACGATGTTCATCTTGAATGCACGGCCAAGCTCGCCTACACGCTGACCGATACGGCCGAATCCCATGATACCAAGAGTCTTTCCTCTTAACTCACGGCCTTCGAATTTGTACTTATCCCACTCATGGTTATATTTTACATCGTAGTTTGCTGTAAAGGTTCCACGGGAGATGTCTAACATCTTGGAAATTGTTAACTCTGCTACTGCGTTTGCGTTTAAGCCCGGTGCGTTGAATACCTGAATTCCTTTGGATTTCGCATATTCCATATCGATATGGTTTAAACCAACGGAGCAAACGCCGATAACCTTTAAGTTCTTAGCTGCGTCGAGGATCTCTTTGTCGATCTTCGGGTCTACACGCATGATCAGGACATCGACATCACCGATCTCAGCGATAAGCTGCTCTTTGCTGGACGGAAGATTGTCAGCTGTTTTAACGTTCATGCATTTGCTGAGTTCCTCAGCGATACCACCCCATACTTTATCAATGATAAGGCAATTCATAATAAAATTCTCCTTTCAAGAAATGAAATTATTCCCCAAACCCTCAGTGAACAGGAATTACCCTGCTCTCATTATATTTTACAAAACCAAACTAATTTTGTAAAGCATTTTCGCGAATATGTTTTATTTTCTTAATAGCCGTCATGCCGTCAACGCCCTCTCGCAGACGCCAACAACTTAAAAGGGATGCCGTCGGACACACTCCCCGACAGCATCCCCAATATTCAGAACCTAATGCTCTTTATGCAGTTTTCGCAAATCGGAAGCTGTCATATTTGAGACTCGCTTCAAACTACCAAGCGATACCCTGAGCCATCATAGCATCTGCAACCTTCTGGAAACCAACCATGTTAGCACCTGCAACCAGGTTGTAACCAAGGCCGTACTTCTCAGCGCACTCAGCAGAACCATCATGGATCTCTGTCATGATCTGATGAAGCTTATCATCAACTTCCTTAGCTGTCCAGGAGATTCTCTCGCTGTTCTGGCTCATCTCGAGAGCAGATACAAGAACACCACCAGCGTTAACAGCCTTAGACGGAGCAACAACCATGTTCTTCTGATCCATTAAGAATCTAAGAGCTTCGTTTGTTGTCGGCATGTTAGCAACTTCGATGTAGTACTTGATGTTGTTAGCAACGATTCTCTTAGCCTGTGTAAGGTCTACATCGTTCTGTGTAGCACACGGCATGATGATATCAACTTTCTCGCCCCACGGCTTGTCTCCAGCTACGAACTTGCAGCCAAACTTATCAGCGTAGTCCTGAACTTTGTTACGTCCAGAAGCTCTCATCTCAAGCATGAAGTCGAATTTCTCTTTTGTTGTAATTCCGTCCGGATCGTAGATGTATCCATCCGGGCCAGAAAGTGTAACAGGCTTAGCACCTAACTCAGATAATTTCTGTACAACGCCCCAAGCTACGTTACCGAAACCAGCAACTGCAACTGTCTTACCCTCTAATGTGTCATGCTCATGTTTCATAACAGACTCAAGGTAGTAAACAGCACCGAAACCTGTAGCTTCCGGACGAATTAAGGAACCACCGAAGGAACGAGCCTTACCTGTTAATACGCCGTTCTCGTAAGCTCCTCTGAGTTTTCTGTACTGACCGAACAGATAACCGATCTCACGTCCGCCAACACCAAGGTCACCAGCCGGAACATCGACATCCGGACCAATGTGACGATATAACTCTGTCATGAATGCCTGGCAGAATCTCATAACTTCTCTATCGCTCTTGCCGTTCGGATCGAAGTCGGAACCACCCTTAGCGCCGCCGATCGGAAGTGTTGTTAAGCTGTCTTTGAATGTCTGCTCGAAACCTAAGAATTTCATGATGGAAAGGTTTACACTCGGTGCGAATCTTAAACCTCCCTTGTACGGTCCAATTGCTCCGTTGAACTGTACACGGTAACCTGTATTTACATGAATGTTTCCGTTGTCATCCTCCCACGGAACACGGAACTCGATAACTCTCTCCGGGATTACCATTCTCTCAAGAAGGGCAACCTTCTCATACTCCGGATGTGCATCTACAACCGGACCTAAGGAAGATAATACTTCTTCTACAGTCTGGCAGAACTCCGGCTCGTTAGCATATTTAGTCTTTACGTCCTCAATTACCCTCTCAACATACTTGCTCATCTCGCAAATACCTCCTTAAATGTTGGTTCTTAAACCCCAGTGCCATTTTGCACTAATAAAAGACTTTTATCGGCTCGTGAATCCCAAATCAAGTCCTTAATTGGATCTTCGAGAAAACTTTTGTATCTTTTGTATATACAGTTTAAATACCATATATAATACGTTGTTTTTCACTATGTATACAGGATTTCTCGCTGTATCTCGCGATTTGGAAGCTTTCGCATTTCCCTCAATACAAATCTTACAAATCTCTTGATTTATTTGGGACTCATTTTGCTTACGTCCTTTATTTGTCTTTATTCTAACATACCCTTTTGACTTTGTCAACAATCTGTGGTACGATTCTTATAAAAGCTGATTTATCGACATGCCTGTCATTAATAGCATGTCCTTATATAAAAAAGGGAGGTTCGGCCATGATCAGCATCAGTATCATAAGTCCTTTAAAATCAATGGCTGTCATCGATAAAGCGATCGAACACAACGACTTTGGATGTGTATTTCACAGGTACGTTTACGAAAATCTGGAAGAAATTAAAGACATATACGAACAGTGCAAGGACATCTCCGATGTGCTGTTTTTCTCCGGGGAACTTGGTTACTCCTATATTCTGACCCATGTGGATGATCTGAAGGTCCCATGTACCTTTATTTCCTATACTGAAAAGACTCTGCTGTCCATCCTGTTAAATTTTGTAATCCATTACCCGGATGTTCCGTTAAACAGACTCTATATTGATTTTCTGACACCGGTAAATGATTTTATGAATTTAAAGAAATATCTGGATCCGGAACATATGCCTTACTGCTTTGAAAATCCTGTCTATAACTATGAAACCTTAAAAGAGCGGGCTGTGAAGCTCTGGGAAAGTAAAAAGATCGACATGATGTTCACGCGGACCACAAACCAGCTGGAGGTCCTCAACAAGCTTCAGATCCCCTATATCCACTTTCTCCCCACGGAGGAGATGGTCCGTGATTCCATCCGGCACGCAATAAATTCTATCCGCTTAAAGCAGAAGAACCAGCTCAACAAGCTCGTGATCCTTATAAAGCTCGTCTATCCGGATAATATCTCCTCACAGGACCGGGAATATCTGGAGATCACACTCCACAAGTACCTTCTCGATTTCAGGAAAGAGTTTTCCTATGATTTCTCACTTCACGCAGTCTCCAACCGTTTCGAGCTGGACCTCGACAGTGATCTCTACAAGAGCAGCTTCAGCCGTATCCAGGATCTCATCGCTTTTCTGGATCAGAAAGGTGATCTGGAATTCCGCCTCGGCGCCGGATTCGGAAAATCTCTCGGTGAGAGTCATTATCAGGCAGATCTTGCCCTGCAGGAAGCTGTCAAATATGGAAAGAATGACGGTTTTGTCATCTCCGGCGAGGACAATGCCCTCACCGGTCCGCTCTCTCTTACGAGATCCTTAAATTACAGCTATTCCAATACAAAAGCTCTGGACTACTCCCAGAGCAACGGGATCAACGAGAGCAACCTATTAAAGATTGTCGGCCTCTTCCAGATGGATAAAGACACGATCATGACAGCTGCCTCCCTGTCCCAGTGGCTCAACATCACGAGCCGCAGCTGCAACCGTATTTTACAGCAGCTTCTGGACTCTAATTTAATAGAAGAGATCGAATCCCAGAAGCAGGAAGGCAAGGGACGGCCGACGAGGCAGTACCGGTTCTGCAAGAACAACTTTATACGGACATTCTTCTAGGCTATTATAAAAGACCGCGCTCCGCCACATTTCATGCGGGGTGCGGTCTTTTGTATCACCTGTAAGAGTATGTCAAAGTACATTTTTGCGATGAAGTGGTCACTCGTGATGATCGGCAGCTTCTTTCAGACATATAGCACCATAAAAAACGCCGCCGGGACTGCATCCTTTCCCGGCGGCATCTTTTATGTTTATGTCAGAACATTCTTATTTAAATAGTAACTATTCAGTACCTTCATAGTTACATGCAAAAATCCATTCCAGATCAGCTTCGCTGATGGGATTTTTGCCCTCCAGCCTATGTTTTCTTACGGTCAGCGCAGCAAGTGCGCAGACCTACTGAACAGTTACTTTAAATATATCTTATGCTAATGCAGCAAGCTCTTTTCCAAGTGCCTTGCAGTTCTCAAGAGCCTCATCATCCGGAGTTTCCTGGCAGATAACACCCTCGCCGCCTACAACCGTAGCGCCAGCAGCTTTCATTCTGTCTTCCCAGTCTCTCATCCACTGACCGTCTCCCCAGCCGTAGGAACCGAACAGACCGATCTTCTTGCCGGATGCAAATGCCTCAACCTCAGTTACAAACGGCTCCATCTCGCCCTCCTCAAGTACCTCTGCACCCATTGCAGGGCATCCGAGTGCGAATGCGGATGCTGCCTGTAAATCATCCATAGATACGGAAGAGATGTCTGTAACAACAGCTTCCTTACCTGCTTCTGTGATTCCCTCGCCGATGGCTGCAGCCATAGCAGCTGTATTTCCTGTCTGAGACCAGTATGCAACAATAACCTTATCCATTTTTTATTTCCTCCTGAAATTTGTTTTGCGGTAATCCGGACCTCGCCGTCCACCGCTTTTTTATTATTGGAACCGGCGGTACTTAGGATGCCGCCAGGATATCCCTGATTTCATTTCCGTTTCCGGTCATGGAGATCACATAATCTCTCGCCCGGTCATACGCTTCGAATGTTTTTAACGTATCTTCCAGATTTCCATATACTTTCCAATATCCGGAATACAGAAAATCTCTGCCTTCCTTCTTGATGAATCCCCTCCACATCAACCGGCGGATATCCGAGAACAAGACCGATCTCATGAGGCCCTTTTTCCGTCCATGTGCTCCTGATAACCGTCCGCGATGCGGTCTAATATCTCCTCCAGCTCAAGGTCTCCATATCCGAAGGACATCATCAGCTTCTTAACGTCCTCCGGTCCAGATATGCTGCAAGCATCCCCGGACGATAAAGCAGGATCGACAATCTGCCGCGGAATTCATAAAGAACCCGGCAACATATCTTTGATCCCTCAAAAAGTTTAAATACTTCTTCTTCCTGATCCGCCCGCACATTTAAAAGATTGGATAATTTGATGCCTGTGAGAAGCGGCGCACACTGTAAAACGACCTGCTTCTTCGTTCCATTGACCGGGAGCTTCTGTACTGCCCCGAAGATCTCTTCGCTCATGCGTCTTACCGCCTTTCCATCATAATGATTCCGTGCCTTCCGGCCTGTGCTTTCTTACTGTCATCACAGTAAATGTGCATATCTGCCGGATTATTGCCTGTTTTCTCATCACATTATCCCACCGGCAGTTCCGGTTTATGCACTGTGTTTTTCAAGAATCTCAGCAGAGTGCTGTGCCGCTGCTTGTATGACAGCGGACGATATCGGTACGGTTCTCATCTACCTCATCTAATGCAGCGCATCTTGTGGGATACGGTGTTAGTAAACAGGATCAGAAGATCCGGTCTTCCGATCAGTTTATCAAGCCCTGTCTTCATCTGGGTGAAAACTTTCGCTTTATATTTATGATTTTCACAAATTTCTTTATACTGTCTGACCATACGGTCATGTCCGCCAATAATAACAACGCTCATGATGTGTTCCTCCTTTGTTCAAGGGTTAGCTCCGTCTAACTGATGGTATAAGGTTAGCATATACTAACTTTATTGTCAATATCTGCAAATGAGACATTTTCTCATTTGGTTAGTTTGAACTAATTTTAAATTCAAATATTTTTTTATTAGAATGAATACACTTTGACTCAATTTCAGGATTATGTTATACTTGTGAGAAGAACAGTAAAGTTCTGTTTAACTGATCATGAGTACTCACAATATTTTAATTTTTCGACGTTTACAGGCTTGTGCTGATCTTTCTGCGCAGTTGTATTTTTTCATGACGGTTTTCGTATATAGAAAACGCCGAACTATTCTGACCATGTACACAACATATGGGGGGTAATTCTTGAAAATCAGGAATCTGCTGAAACTATCTTGAGACAATTTTAATGTTAAGTGAAAACAGCCGTATGTGCGTTCCATCGATATCGCAACCGAACTCGGCTTCTCCAAACCCAGCGTCAGCGTCGCAATGAAGAATCTCCGGATCAACAACCTGATCCTGGTAAATGACGAGGGACATATCACACTGACCGACGAAGGCCGCCGGATCGCAGAGACGATCTATGAGCGCCACACTGCCCTCTCCAAATGGCTGATGGATCTCGGTGTCAGCGAGCAGACAGCTCTCGATGACGCGTGCCGGATTGAACACGATATCAGTGCGGAGAGCTTCGCGGCAATTAAAGAGCATATCAAAAAATATTCTTCCGAAGCGAAGAAGTAATTGAAACGCTCCGCAAAAACGTCTCGGCTCTACTATGAACAATTTTTGAGAATGTTGGAAACGCATTTCCTGTGTTTTCAACATTCTTTTTATGTGCAAATCAAACGAACTACACCGTCTATAGTGAACTCTGTACCATCTATATTCCTCACACAATTATTTCGGCGCTGTATTTTAGCAGGAGGGAAACGCAGAATTTTGCGTTTGCGGCATGGGCTGGAGCTTTAACCTTTATCGCAAAAAATGTGGCTGATGGCCTTTTTCTGTATGCATGATGACAAAAGCGCAGGAATCATGCAGCTATTCTCAGCCCATGATCCTGCGCTTTTACCATTTCACATATGAACTTCCAATCAGTCCTTATAAGCAAATCCAACAAAGGAAAGCTCGCATCCGCCTGCCACGCGGCTGAAAATATTTACAACGGTGCTCATCACGTCGACAAACACATTGTCCTTCGTTTCAACTCTGACCTTGCCATCGACGATCTCCGCATTCTGGATATCCGGGAGTTCCAATATTTCCCGCATGATCTCCGCTGCTTCCTGTTCTGAAATTTTCTTTGAAAGCTGATAAAATCTTCCCATAATTCTGCTCCATTTCTCTCCCGGAAGAGTATTATGCAAAGTAGCTGTAATTGTTTTTGCAGCCGCCTGTTAGGTGTTTCTAACTATTTTTATCATACTCTTTTTGGAGAAAAATGGAATATTTTTATTGAGAACTTTTCTCATTAACCAGAATTATTTTTCAGCTCCATAAAACCGTTATTTCACCCACACGCCGCTGGCGTCTACCTTATATCCATCCGGTGTCGTCGTGTTCGTCAACATATACCCGTCGGCGCCCATGTAGTACCAGAGTCCGCTCACCGGAGACTGGAACCAGGCATTCGTGAGGTAGCCGCCGGACTTCTTGTCCACCCACCAGCCTTTGGAATTGCTCTTCCACTGGTAGAACGCACCTTTGCTGTAGAGATACATATTTGAAAGAACGCCCGACGCGCAGACATTGTTGATCACAAATCTCTGTCTCCAGATCTTTCCGTCAGAATCCTTCGCCTGGATCTCAAAAATGCCCGCCTGTCCGGTGTAGGAAGACTTTCCCTCAGATTTTCTCGCGTTCCAGTCCAGTGTATACTGAAGTGTTCCACCTTTTTTTACAGTTCCAAGAGACGCATTAAAATCCCTGATCGGATTTCCCATTCCGTCATAGGCCTTCACGGTGTATGTCGCGCTGGTCGCCGCCTCCGTCAAAGTCACCACAGCCCCTCTCTTCACGATCGGCGCATCCTCCGTCTCTTTCTTTCCCGATGTATTTGTCACAGTCACATTCGTCGTCCCCACATAGGAACTGTCCGCGCTCTCAACTTTCCAGGTAAATCCAGCAAACGCCGTGATCTGGAATGCTGCCGCAAAGATGCATGCGAAGATAGCTGTCTTGACCGATTTTTTCATAGCGATCCACCTCACTTAAATTTAGCACTCATTCCATTATAGCTTATCTCCGAACGAAATGCAACTTGACGAGTCTTACGCTTCTCTTATGAAAAAGTGGCAAAACGGGGGCGGAAGGGAAACCTCCTAACCGTCGTGTCCAGATACATTGTTACCCGTGTATCCAATCCAACAACAGAAGAAATCAGGAATACACCTTTAAGAATAAAATTATTCTTATATGGCGAGAGTGAAATCCGTTCAAGCAGCCGTTCGAGCATATAGTTCTGCATGACGAGCTGCGCCGAGATATGCTTCTTTGCCGCTTTGTTCTTGATAAAGGTCTTTAGTTGCATTGGATTTTTTTGTAATCATAGCAAAACCTCCATATATCGCAGCACCTTAAGCTTCACATGAAGCTGGTCTGCATACTGCATCAGCCTGTGAATGTTCTTATCCTTGGACACCGCATAGCGTTTCATAGCTTCACCGACGATCTGGACATCACTGCCGCTGCCTCGCAGGATATCACACAACGTCCGTTCTAAATCGTAAACACAAATCCGATTGCCCGCTGAGTATTCAATTTCAATTCTGCCAAACTCGTAATGTTCCGGTACAATACGCTTGACAATTAAATTTTCCTGATTTAAGGACGTAACATTATAATCCTTAGGAAAAGTCATCGTATATTTCGCAGGGGGTACGATCCGAATAACCAAGCAGATACAGAGCGGTATCGTGTGAGTAGATTCCACGCCCATACTTACGCTGCAAGAGGTAAAAATCATCCTCCCTTGCACTGTTCAGCACATATATGCCACGCCCCAACGGTATATCTCGCCATTTTTGACAAACTCCTGTAAAATACCTCGGTGCAATCCTGCTTCCACTACTTGTGCAGTAGTAATTACGCCTTCCTCCGACGCTTCTAATAATTCCTTAATTTTCTCCTTAGCGCTCATGCTTCTCACCCCATTTCAACAATCACACATTATATTGCGTGAAAATAATGTGTGATTGTCAATCGCAAAGTCAGCAACACTTCAATGAGAAAATATTCTCTGTATCTTGAAACCACTTTCATCATACGCTATAATGCCATTTGGCTAAAAGATAGAAGCTATCTGAATATTACGATGCGGCAGAGCCGCCAGTCCGGTGTGGCGAGCCCCGGAATAATCACTATCCATGTCAGACGGCAACTGCCCCCCACTGGAGCTGCAACTTCATGGGGGCTATTCTTTTTGGCATGGGGCAGTGGGCAAATACGGTGTATTATTCATCGCTTACCCTCATTCTTTTCATTTTATGCAAAATCGTTCCATATTTCGAAAAAAAGGGGGAATATCTCTTTCAAAAGACATTCCCCCTACATATACAGCACTTTTTTTACAAAAATCACAACCGCATTCACTTTTCCCATAAATGTCAGCTGTTCCACTCAATTTAGCCACATATAATCTGGTTCTTTCAGATCGCTGAAATATGTATCAAATTCCTCTTCAGAAATTTTTGATTTTCCCCTATAATAAAAACGCTCTCCTTCTGTTGCATCCCAACCCAAATGGAATTTACTATCCAACCCAGAGCCATTTATTTCCATAAAGACGTAATCGCCTAACATGGAACTGGTCCGAAACTCAGTCAATACTAAAGCATGATATTTCTCCGAATACCGCAGACTTCCATAATAATATCCATTATCCAATACTGTCACCTCTCCACTTTGCAAATCTACAGAACAGATCAGTGCATAAAAAAATCCATCATCACTCGTAATTATTAATTCTTCTTTTCCATCCCCATCTATAATCTAAATACCCATACTTAGTTGGATTCACACCATTCAGATGTATACATCGTACTCTTCGTTTTGAATGAAGTTTTCAAATATAGTCTCTTCCGGAGAACCCGAAATCCATTTTCCTGACGCATCTACCCTATAACCATCCGGCGTAACAGTACTGATCAGCATAGCGCCATCCGATCCCAGGTAATAATCTCCAATCCATTTGTCATGAACCATATATCCGACATTATCAAAATAATACCATTTTCCTCCTATATTGCTCCATCGGCTCGTCGGGTATGTACCTGTACTTTCCTGATACCACCAGCCGACATTATTTCTTTTCCACTCGCCTGCAAACGCAGTATTTGACAGCATAAGTACGCCTGCCATGCTCAATCCTAAGACTACTAACTTTTTCTTCATATCTTTCACCTCTCCTTATACTAAGAACGCCAGACCTTTTATAGCCTGGCGTTCTCCTCATTCTTTTAGTACGGCAGATAATTAATCCTATCCTACTAAATAATAACACCAATTCAAAAACTCTCTGTTTTATCTACCGTTGCAATAGTAGTTTCCATAAGTGATGTCATTTAATTTCTTCATTTCGTCTTGTACAAACTGTATTTTATCATTCTTGTCTTTGGCTCCATATGCCTGGCTCTGATAATAAGTCAGCATTGATTCATACTGTTTTTTAGTAATTTCCTTAGCCATATCAAATGCAGCCTGATATTCTGCGATTTTTTGTTTGTCTTTGCTATTACCAACAAGATCTGCCTCTGCCTTTTTCAATGCATAGATAGCATCTGTTCTCATATATGAGCTATATACAACGTTATCAACAGCATTCAAAGATGGCATCTGATCTGTGACAAGTTTAATCCCCAAATCAACACTTTTAACCTTTGTATTTAATGCCGAATCAATCAATTCCTTTGCTGCATCCCAACGACCTTTTTGTGTTGTAACATCTGCGAATTTATTCTCTTTCCCCATTACTTTTGCAATTGTATTAACATTTGAAACTACTAAATTTGCCACTTTACTTGAAAAATTAGTTTCATAATCTTTTTTTACTTTCTCCACGGCTTTACCCAAGGTAGAATTTTCTCCCAATGATGCTTTTAGATCATTTAAATATAAAATATTTTCTGTGTAATCCATTGCACATTTCTGGAGAAAATCTGCATCTTTAAGTGCCAGTTTAACCATTGAAGAACCTTTTGCTGAATCCGAAAAGATATCATGCCATCCTGCTGTATCTATTCCATTATCAGCAGCAGCACTCTCAACTAATCCGTCAATAGCTTCTGCTGCACTGGCTGCTGCATCTTTATTTTCGTCACCAAAGCAGCTATCAATCAATCCATTAATAAATGCAGTTGCATCTGCATATGCCTCAGCTTTCTTTTTTACATCTCCTGTATATATTGTCGATGTCTTAAATTTCTCATTTACAATTGATGCTATCATATTTTCTGTATATTCTGGATTGGTCATATAAGCATCACTGACACTTTGTGCCCACTGTGCATTTTTATTTCCATTGATCAAATCCTTTAAATACTGATATGTTCCAACACCTAC
>SCPN01000885.1_pt1 | contig 23189 bp, 27 predicted proteins | sample 6106831 | NCBI WGS metagenome assembly SCPN01 (sample SAMN10720447, study PRJNA508395) | human gut metagenome | isolation source: Participant 1, 0 month
CATGATCAATGTGTCCGGCCGTTCCGATAATAATATTCTTCATAGCCTTCTTTTGCACCTACCGTTCTTCTTTCTTTCCTAATAATTCTGCAAGCTCTGCTGCAATCATCTTATAATCCTTGCGTTCGATCGTTCTGACATCCAGACAGATACTGTCATTGATCGTTCTCGGAATGATCGGGATCTCCAGATGACGCATCTTCTCTTCCATCTCTGCAACACTCATGCCATTTGGCTGGATTGCAACTGCACGGCTTTCCATCCGCTCAAGTGGAAGGGATCCGCCGCCGATCTGTGATTCACAGGATACCATCTGAATCTTTGCATCCATTCCAGTGTGACGCAAGATACGCACAAAGCTTCTGGCTTCTTTTTCAATCTCTTCTAAAGGCGTTGCAATCATACGCAATACCGGGATGTTCTGAACGGCTGTCTCTTCTGACAGGTATTCCATCAGAACCATTTCCAATGCTGCCGCCGTAAATTTATCAATACGAAGTGCACGGGTAAGCTGGTTCTTCTTCATCATATCGATGTACTTCTTCTTACCGATGATAATTCCCGCCTGTGGTAAGAAGCTTGTCACCGCTGAAACATACCACATCCGCACCATGTGCGATGGATTCCTGTACGGTCGGCTCATGTGTCAGACCGTATTTCTCCAGGTCGATCAGCACACCGCTTCCGAGATCTTCCACAACCGGAATCTCATGTTCCTTTGCAATCGGTACCAATTCATCAATTCCCACACTTTCTGTAAATCCAACGATACGGTAGTTACTGGTGTGTACCTTCAGAAGAGCTTTCGTCTCTTCTGTGATTGCTTCTTCATAATCCTCATAATGTGTCTTGTTCGTCGTTCCGACTTCCACGAGGCTTGCACCGCTCTGTTCCATCACATCCGGAATGCGGAATTTACCACCAATCTCGATCAGCTCCCCGCGGGAAACGATTACTTCTCCGCCTTTTGCCAGAGAACTTAAGATCAGAAGTACCGAAGACGCATTATTATTGACCGCCATGGCAGCCTCTGCGCCGGTTAATTTACACAGAAGCTTTTCAAAATGCGAATAACGCTCTCCTCTTCTTCCTGCTTCCAGATTGTATTCCAGATTGGAATACCCACTGACGATCTCTGCTGCTTTCATCATGTGTTCGTAACTGATCGGTGCACGTCCGAGATTCGTATGCAGGATCGTTCCGGTTCCGTTGATCACCTTTTTCATATTCGGTGTATGCATTGCCGCAACGGCTTTTGCTATATTTTCATTCAGTAATGCAATCTGGTGTTTTGCTTTTTCTTCATCATCGCATGTTCCGATATATGCACGGAGCTTTTCCATCTCACTGTGGATCGCTTCCATTACACTTTCACGGCTGTAGGCCTCTATCAATACTTTGATTCCTTCATCCGCCAGAAGAATATCTACTTTTGGGATACTCCGATATAATACATTCTTATTCATTATGTTTCTCCATTCTGTCATTCTTTTATGACTTCATATCTAGAATAACCGGATCAGCTTATCACTCTTTGGTGCAACTGTTCCGATTACGGAAACGGTTGTATCCAGTCCTGATGCTCTGAAGTCTCTCATCATATTCTCGTATTCTTTAGGCGAAACACTGATGAGAAGTCCGCCGGAAGTCTGTGGATCATAGAGAAGATCTAAGTATGTTTCTTCTACCGAACCAACTTCCACCTGATTGATCGAATATCTCTTATTCTTATAAGCTCCTGCCGGAACAAGGCCCATCTTCGCATAATCGTATGCATCCTGAAGATACGCAATGTCATGCACACTGAGTTCAAATGTCACATCACTTGCCGATGCCATCTCAACACAATGTCCAAGCAGTCCAAATCCAGTGATATCCGTACATGCGGAAACATCATACTTTTCCACAACCTGCTTGCCTATCTTATTCAAGGATGCCATGACCGTCTGTGCCTCGCGGATTGCCGATGGCGATGCCATCTCTGCTTTGATCGCAGTATTCACGATACCACTTCCGATCTGTTTTGTAAGAATCAATATATCTCCCGGTCTGCAGCCGTAGTTCTTAAAGATCTTATCCGGGTGAACGAATCCGGATACGCAGAGACCGTATTTCGGTTCATCATCCTGTACCGAATGTCCTCCGACTAATACTGCACCTGCTTCTTTTACTTTGTCTGCGCCTCCCGCAAGGATATCGCCGAGGATCGCCGGATCCAGGCAATTCGGGAAACCTACGATGTTCAGGGCTACCGCCGGTTCTCCTCCCATCGCCCATACGTCACTGAGCGAGTTGGCAGCGGCAATCTGTCCGAACATATATGGATCATCCACAATCGGAGTAAAGAAATCAACCGTCTGAATCATCGCAATATCATCTGTCACTTTGTAGATGGCAGCATCATCGGAAGTCTCGATTCCTACTATTAAATTGTCATCCTCAAATTTTGGCAGCTTACTCAGAACCTGAGCAAGGGTCTCCGGACCAATCTTGGCCGCTCAACCTGCTGTTTTGCTTAAACTCGTTAATTTTACATCTGATTTCATTCTTTTTACTCCTCCTGTTTTTCATACCTTTCTTCAGAGGCAGTACAGTCGATGAACTGTCATGCAGACTCTTTTGTATTCATTATACATACGCCGTAGTACAAGAAAGCCGGAACCCCTGTATCTTACTTCAGGAATCCGGCTTTTTATCCAGGTATGTAACTAATTTATGATGGTCTGACGATTCTTCCTGCTTTTGCCATCGTTTCAACAATGCTGTACATGTTCGTTACTGTACCAACTGCAAGCTTGTCTTTCAGACCATAATAATCCAGACAGGTTCCACATGTCATAATCTCTACTCCCTGTGCTTCCAGAGATTTCAGATCTTCCAGAGAATCAGAACCTTCTGTAGTCAAAGTTGCTCCTCCATTATAGAAAAGCATTGTCTTTGGCAGTGTATCAAGCTGTGTCACTGCAAAAATAAATCCTTTGATCAGAACTTTTCCTAATTCATCATTTCCAGATCCCATACGGTCAGAAGAAACGACAACGACTGTATTGTCTCTTGCATCCGGCGCACATACTGCTTCAGCTCCATCTGCTGCCGGTGCTCCTTCCATTTCAATCGTAACTTTATATTCGGCATCCCCCAATTTTTCAGAAGTTACTTTTCCTCCTGAGCTAGATGCCATCTTTGTTACATTCTGCACTGCGATCTCATTATCAACCAGAACTTCAATCGTCTCCGGTCCTGTCAGTGCAGCCATTGCCTTTTTGGTTTTAATAACCGGGATTGGGCAATTGTCTCCCATAGCATTAACTGTAATCATAATGATTCCACCTTTCTATCACCATTTCCACAATCAACACATATAGATTCATTCTATCATCATTTATGGAAAAGGTAAATATATAATTTATAGAATTATTATATAAAAGTCTGAAAACGTCTATCCTTAGAATCCTACCTTCGGGTATCCATTCCCATACTCTTGTACCTCCAGTATGTGATATGCACCGTCCTCATAATATGCCGGTTTCATACCACCTTTTTTCAGAGCTTGCATAAACTCTTCCATTGTCTTTACTTCTTCCGGAAACCAGGTCGCACACGCACCGACTTTCTCCGGTACATGACAGTCGCTGGATCCCATCGTACACAGTCCGAGTTCCTGTGCATATCTCGCCGCCTTCTGGCACGCCTCTACAGAAGTGCTTCCATTTAAGACTTCCAGGCCATCCAGACCTTTGACTGTCCTTAAGTTCTCTTCCAGACCTCTGTTATTATTGCGGAACGGATGTGCCGCAAAGCAGAAGCCTCCCTGTGCTTTTACCAGATCAATAAAGTCCTGCGCGGAAATTCTCTCATCCGGATATTCTTCAATTCCAAATGCAATAATATCTCCCTGCAGAGAAAAGAATTCAATTCCTACAAAGATTGGGAATCCTGTCTTCTTCGAATATTCTGCTGCATATTCTTTCAGTCCCATATCATCATGGTCCGTGATGCAGATTGCACCGAGACCTTTCTCTCTGGCAATTTCTACCATCTCTTCTAATTTTAAGAAACTGTCTTTTGAACAGGTCATTTCGTGCATATGCGTATCTACAAACATACTTTCCCGGCTCCTTTGTTTTTATTCATACTAAACTTTTCTCTTACTTTTCATTATATAAATAACCACACCGGCTTTCAAATAGGGAATCTTAATATGCCGTCTTATATATAGATCGTATCTATAGTAACGTTAAAGACACTGCCTACGGCAGTGTCTCCTGCGTATCTTAGTCAAGTCCCTGCAGGACACGCTGATCCTCTCTGTTGCTCTCTTTTGTCTTTGTACTCATATTTAACTCTTCCTGCTTCTCCAGACATTCCTGAATTGCTTCATTCAGTGACAGCATCTTCTCATCCAGAGTCGATACCATCTCTGCACATTCTCTCAGATCCCTGCTGATATAATCAGGAGCATCTCCTTCAAATTTGTAATAAATCTTATGCTCCAGACTTGCCCAGAAATCCATTGCGATCGTACGGATCTGAATCTCTACCTTAGTATCCACAACGCTGTCAGAAAGAAAAATAGGTACGGATACCAGCATATGGTAGCTCTTATATCCACTTTCTTTTGGATTCTTAATATAATCTTTGATCGACAATACTTTCAGATCGCTTTGATTACCGATCATCTCCGCCAGCCGGTAAATATCTGATGTAAAGGAACAGATCAGGCGGACCCCTGCGATATCATTGATATACTTTACCATATTCTCGATTGATATCTCGTAGCCGTATCTGCGTAACTTCTTTACAATACTTTCCGGTGTCTTGATCCTAGTCTTAATATGTTCAATCGGGTTGTATTTATGCACATGTTGGAATTCATCGTTCAGTATCTCCAGCTTTGTCCCCACTTCTTTTAACGCTGAATTATACAGGAACATGATCGTCTTCCAACTGTCGACATCCTCATAGTTCTTCATCGTATTTTCCATATAAATGTTCTCTCTCCTCTCTTCGCGAAGAGTTAAACCAGCACTGTTAATATTATACCATAAGCTGTACTAATATGTCATATTTTTCACATTTATTTAAGAAAGATTATACATTTGTAAACTACAAAAGAAGCCGTCATCCGACAGCTTCTCTATATCTTTTATAATTTCTACTTTTAGAATTCAATTCCTTCTCTTGCCATTACCTTACGGTCATATGGGTGCTTCACCTTCATCATCATCGTTGCATAATCTGCAAGATCCAACATATCCTGCGATACTTCATGCCCAGTTAAGATAACCTCCAGTCCACGCGGTTTATGCTCCAGAAAACTTCTGATCTTCTCCTCACTTAAGACATTCAGATGGATCGCACATAATGCTTCATCCAGCACCAGTACATCAAAATTCGTACAGAACTTCACGATCTCATCCAGTGCTTTGTTGTTATAATGACGCAGCTCTGCTTTCTCATCCCCGTTCATCCGGCTTACGAATTTCACCTGATCACGCCCCGGAAGACAGGTGATCCCCGGTACTGCTTCCAGAATCTTTCTTTCATTCGATGAATTGTCCTTCAGGAACTGGAAGAAGAGCACCTGAAGTCCATATCCGGCGGCTCTGACTGCCTGACCGACTGCTGCTGTTGTCTTTCCTTTGCCATCTCCGTAATACATATGAATTCTTCCTGTGCCCATCATAACATTCTACCTGCTTTCTCCTAAAAATCTATGTAAAAATTGAACTCATTTTTATTCTATTGGACATTATAATCGTTTAAGCCTGAAATGTAAATGCCTGGAAATCTACTAACCGCAGTTTTCCAGGCACTCTTTACATTATATTATATATTATGAAGTTTTATTTTATCCTGTCATTTTTCGTACATGTTTTTACACACGATAATTTAAATATAACACTTTAAAATTCCAGCTTCATATCTCCCATCTTGATCCAGTCTTTCTTTCTCATGAATTCTGAAACACCAAGTGTCACAACTGCCGGAAGCACAATCTGGATCAGCAAGATCTTGATCAGCACCATTTGTGCAGACTCTGTCTGGATCATCGTCTGCCATGTCATGATCTGTCCCACTAATCCTGCCGTTCCCATACCGGAACCGGTCGCATTGTTCGTCATATGGTAGCCATTGTTCCCCCGGTCCGAGGATTGCACTCGATAATCGCCGGCCAGATCACCGGCTTCTTCACAATATTCGGAACCTGCAGCATCGAAGTTCCGATTCCCTGTGCCAAAAGTCCTCCGACTTTATTTTCACGGTAACTTGCCACGGCAAATCCTACCATATTACAGCAGCATCCAACCGTTGCCGCACCTGCTGCCAGACCGGACAGATTCAGGATTACACCAAGTGCTGCTGAACTGATCGGCAGTGTCAGGATCATTCCCATCAGTACAGATACGATAATTCCCATCAGGAACGGCTGCTGTTCTGTTCCCCAGTTGATCAGTGAACCAAGCCAGCTCATGAATCCCGAGATTGGAGGTCCGATCAGGAATCCCACCAGACATCCACTTCCGATCGTCACGACCGGAGTCACCAGAATATCCACCTTCGTCTTACCGGATACCATATGTCCGAAGAAGATTCCCACATTAGGCAGAATGAACGCTCCCAGCGGCTCTCCCGGTCCGGCAAATACCATAGTTCCGTCTACGAATACCTTTCCGGCCAGGATACTGCTTGCAAATGCCCCTGCCATTCCGGCCGTTGCTGCCGACACCACTACCAGCGGTGCTTCCTTAAACTTATAGGCTACTGCCACACCAATACCGGCTCCGGTAAGGGCTGCTGCAAGCTTGCCTGCAATGAAGATCATCTCTCCGATATTTCCGCCCATAAATGTTCCGATCTGCTGGATGATCGTGCCGATGATCAGTGTTGCGAACAGACCGTGCGCCATGGCGCTTAAGCCTTCAATGAAGATGCGGTCTAATACTTTCTTTACTTTTTCCATATAACGTTCTCCTCGTCCTTCCTTATCTGCTATTTTTTGTCGATCAATGCTGATTTACAGATATTTCGTTTGCATTTACATGTGTCTTGTCACATGTCACAAGTGTATCATACACTTGAGCAGAAAACAAGAATTGTTTTTTTTACGGCAATTTTCCGCCTTTACTTTGTGTTTTATTCCCTGTATACTTGGAATATCAAATTGTAATATTCTTTAGATTTTCCAATCTGAAAATCCAAATATATACACGAACAGGAGGACTTCATATGTTCCGTTTATGGGGAAAAGAATTTAAAGACAATCATATGCTGCGCGACACTGTAATCTGCGATGAGACGGATGAGACCAGAACGCATAAGATATTCAATGCTCTGGACTCGATCTGTTATGAGTTCGATCTCAGCAAACCGATCTGGCTGGATCATAATATTGATGAATTCAAAAGACATGACAAGACAAGATTCTATCAGGATAACTTTGTGGATTCCATTGATTTTGATTATCTGGAGATTCATATTATTGAAGAATAAACTATGCATAAATAACAAAAAAGAAGTCAGGCGGCCACCGTTTACTGAGGGCTTACCTGACTTCTTTCTTATGTTTTATTCATTCCTGATCGCCGCAAGCGGACTCAGCTTCATTGCCCGTTTCGCCGGGAAATATCCCGCCAGCACTCCGACCAGCACTGCAAATACCATGGACATCAGCACAAGCCACCACGGAATATAAGATATCGTGCTGTCTGTTCCCATCGACATAGCGCCGCTGCTTCCAACAATTATATTAATGGCTGCTGACATTACGAAGCTTAGAATATTTCCGGCAATTCCTCCGAGAAGACCTATAAACGCTGCTTCCAGCAGGAACATTTCCCGGATATTCCTAAGACTGCATCCAAGTACCTTCATCACACCGATTTCCTTTGTCCGTTCATAAATGGACATCATCATCGTATTTGCAATTCCGATTGCAGCTACCAGTAATGACACCGCACCGATACCTCCGAGCACCGCCTGTACAATCGCGAACTGACTCTTCATACTATCCAGATATTCCGCATTGGTCTCAACATTATATCCCATATTACGGATTACATCAGCGACCTCATTCACGTGATCTATATCGTCTGCTTTCACTTTTAATGACGTATAATAGAAGCCTTTTAATGCCTTTCCAGCTTTGGTCTGCGGCTGTCCCGGAATGACTTTGCCTGCATATTCTTTCCGCAATAACTGCTTTAAAGTCTCCAGGTCACAAAATACACTGTCATAATTATTGGAATAGTCATCCAGACCGCCATTTATCACACCGCTTGCCCTTACTACATATTTTGGACAGGTTTTGTCTGTCCGGTTCCGGAATCTGACTGGCTCCCTGCACCTGCTGTTCCGTCTGTACTGTCTCCAAAGGCTGTGCTGCTGTCACTATTGTAATTCTCTGTATCCGTGATCATGAAAAGAGAATCTTTCATCAGATTGATATTCGGGACTTTCCCGGTATCATAATATCCATTTCCGCTTCCTGTTTCATAAAAATCAGTGATCACGCCATTTCCGAATATCAGCTCCAGATGTCCTGTTCCGGTCTTTGGAAGCGTTCCATCTCCAAGATCCATATTTAGGGATTTCAGGCCTTCCGGTGTCATTCCTTGCAACTGGACATACGCCATATAGGAGCCTTTCAGCAGGATCACCGAAGTCTCATAGATTGGTGCAGCTAATTTCACATGATCCATTTTACTGATCTTTTCAACCAACTGGTCATCTATCCTTTTTTCTGTCTCCTGTCCTGATCCCATACTTTCTGTCGTCATACCGTCACTGTTGTCCGATCCGGTCACAGTGATACTGGTCAGACCTCCCGACTGTTCCACTTCCTTATAAAGGGACTGCTGCATACCAAGTCCGAGTGAGATCATCACTACAATCGAAGCTGTACCGATCAACACACCAAGGACCGTCAGAAATGTACGGAGTTTCCTTCTCCGCAGACTATTGATGCTCATCCTCAGAAGATCGTTCCAGTTCATCCAATAACTCCTCCTCTTCAATCTCTGCCAGCTGTTTCTTTTTGCGCTTCTTAAGTATTACGACTGCTGCCACCACTGCAATGACCACTGCTGCGATTACAACCGGAATTACAGGAAAACTTTTCTGTGTCTCCTCCGGCATATCGGAAGCTGCCGCCTCATCATCATCCACTTTTTCTGTCACTTCCAGATTCAGATCTTTCGTGGTTGTTGAAATGTTCCCCGATTCATCTTCATAACTAAGTGTCATCGTTACCTTCGCCGGACCATCCGATATTTTCTTTCCTTCCAGCATGGCATCAATCGAACCGGTTGCACCGGATTCTATATTTCCGATAAATACTTCCGACTTTTTGATATTCTTTCCTTCAAATGTAGCCTTTACATTATAGAGCTTGATCCGTCCCAGATTATAAAGACTACACATCACATTTGCTTCTTCACCGACAGCAACGCTCTGCGGACTGATCTCAAAATCGCTGATTTCAAATCTTGCATCCTGCTTCACCGGAATAGAGATACTTGACGATCCTTCTACCTGCGTAGCATTCGGATCTTCATATTTCATGGAAAGTTCCATGTTGTATGGCTTCTGAAGAAGATCTGATTTTGCATTCAGTTCGATACTGATATCGGCTGTTCCATTCGGGGCAATGCTGTCCAGATAGATGGAGCTTGCACCGGATGATGGAAGGAATGCCGGTGATGTCGTCTGTTCATCGCTGCCTTCTGTCGGTGCTGAAAGATCGAACAGCATATTGCTGACTTTCATCTTGGATGTATTTTTCAGATGGATCGTTAACTTGAAATTACTGCCCGCACGGACTTCTGCCGGATCGGTTGTAAATCCGGTTACGATCACACGCGGAACAGAACCATTTCCCGAAGCTGCATCTCCATCCGTACTTCCACCGGCTCCTCCGCTGTAAGCTGCTTCTCCGTTACTGTAACCGCCGGCATCCGGTGTCTGGTAAGATGTGTCAGAACCACTGCCTGCTCCATTGCCTTTTCCTGTATCCTTGCCGTCATCTGTATCTTTGTTGTCTTTATTATCCTGTGTGTCTTTCTGTACCGGCTTTGCCGTGGTATTCACATAGAACTGCTTTTCTGCTTCTTCCTGTCCGTCTGCCGTAACCTTGAATTTTAAAGTATAGCGTGAAGTCTGAACATCTTCTCTTTGAGTAAAATCAAACTTCACTTCTTTTGAATTTGATTCTCCACTTTCCAGGGTTCCAATGTTCTGCTGGTAACTCTGCATCTCTGTTTTGAATGGCCATACATCATTGTCATCTCCAAGATCCGGTGTTACCGTTACATTATTTATCGGCTTTCCCGAATGATTCGTTACGGTAAATGTCCATGTCTTCTTTTCTCCCGCTTTATATGTCAGCACCTTATTGTCTTTTGACTTGATCGTAATTCCTGTTGCAGCCTGTACCATCTGCGGATGCAGCATAGTTGTCATCATGATCACTGCCAGAAAGGCAACAATGATTCTTTTCAAGCAATTATTTCCTGTCTCTTTCTGTATTCGTTTCTGCATGTCTTCCTCCCTCTTCTTTCCCTTTTTTCCATCGGTTATCTTCTATCTTAATGATCCTGCCGTCCCGGATATGAAATACCCTGTCCGCATAAGTTGCCAGATGATCATCATGTGTGACCATGACCAGTGTCTTCTTCTGCTCTCTGACCACCCGCTGCATCAGTTCCATGACTTCTTCCGATGTATGGGAATCTAGATTTCCTGTCGGCTCATCGGCAAATATAATATCCGGATCTACTACCAGTGCCCTGGCAACTCCCACTCTTTGCTGCTGTCCGCCCGACATCTGGTTCGGCAGATGCTTCTTATGCTTTCCAAGTTTTACCAGATCTAACATCTCATTGGCTTTTCGTACTCTTACATCTCTTGGAACGCCGCGGAAGCTAAGCGGCAATGCTACATTTTCCACCGCATTCAACGTTCCCATCAGATGAAATGACTGAAAGATGAATCCCACATGATCCCGCCGGAATGTCACCAATTGTTCTTCATTTAACTTTTCAATATGCTTTCCCGCAATGATGACCTCTCCCTTTGTCGGTTTTTCCAGCCCCGCCAGCATATTCAGAAGTGTAGATTTACCGGAACCGGATGTTCCGACAATTGCACAAAACTCTCCTTCATATATCTCAAAATCCACACCATCCAGTGCGCGTACAAACTCATCACCAACACGGTACAGCTTGTATAGATTCCTGACTTCAATTACCTTCCTCATACTCCTCCTCTCTGTCGTTTTTCAGACTTTTCAGAATATGGATTCATTTTACTATAAAAATATAAAGACTTCCTCTTATAAATTATGAAGATTTTCTTAATACCTCCGACCGTTCAGATAATATTTCTCATTTATGCCGTTTAAATTCTTGCGCCATATCACACGTATTATATTTTATACAATTTTCGCTAAGATTTTCCGTGCATATTATTTCAGAAGTGGTATAATTGGTAGGACAATTTCACCAAAGTAAAGTGGATATCTTATGATTCACAAGATATAGGGAGGAACACATGAAGTTTGTAAGACAATTTATGATCATCCTGGCGATCTCATTCGTCGGAGAACTGTTGCACGCATTACTGCCGCTCCCGGTTCCGGCCAGCATCTACGGCCTCGTTCTTATGCTGATCGGTTTACAGACCGGTATACTTCCACTCAATGCAGTAAATGAAGCCGGAGGATTTCTGATTGAAATCATGCCAATGCTTTTTATCCCTGCCGGAGTCGGACTTATGGTTTCCTGGGGTGCTTTAAAGCCAGTCATCATTCCGATCAGTATTATTATCGTCGTTACAACCATCCTTGTTATGGCCGTAAGCGGACGTATTGCACAGTTTATCTTAAAGAAAGAGGACAAAAAACATGAGTAAATTATTACAGGATTCAGCATTTTTCTGTCTGGCAATCAGCCTGATCGGATATGAGATCGGTATCATTCTCAGACAAAAGACAAAGCTTGCGCTCTGCAATCCACTGCTGATCTCCATTGTATTTATTATTATTATTTTGAAAGTTACCAATATTAAATATGAAGTGTATGAGGACGGCTCGCAGTTACTCAGCTATCTGCTGACACCTTCTACGGTCTGCCTTGCAATTCCTCTGTATCAGCAGATGGGACTGCTAAAGAAGAACATGAAAGCAATTCTTGCCGGAATTCTCTCCGGAGTCTTCACAAGTCTTGCCGGCGTGTGGGTCTTCTCAACATTATTTCATCTGGATAAGCAGATCTATGCAACGTTACTTCCGAAGTCGATTACAACAGCAATCGGAATGGGTATTTCGGAAGAGCTTGGCGGAATCGTTACCATTACAGTAGCCGCCATCATTATCACCGGTATCATCGGAAATATGTTTGGTGATGTAATCTGCAGACTGTGCGGAATCAGACATCCTATCGCAACGGGACTTGCGATCGGTACCGCAACGCATGCCATGGGAACTGCAAAAGCTATGGAAATCGGTGAGATCGAAGGTGCCATGAGCAGTCTTTCTATTGCGGTTGCCGGACTTATAACGGTTGTCGGATCAACTATTTTCTATCAATTATATTAAAAATATGAATATGAATTAGACATATGGAGGTAAATGATTATGGAAAAAACAATTATCTGCATCGGACGTGAATATGGAAGCGGTGGACATGCCATCGGAAAGATTCTGGCAAAACGCACCGGATATGAATTCTATGACAAAGACCGTTTCATCGCAATCGCAAAGGAACGCGGCTTCGAAGGTGAAGTCGAAGAATATCTGGAAGAGCAGCCGATGAACAGCTTACTGTATTCTATCGCTCTTAACTACTCCAGACCGAAGAAAAAACCTTTCCCTTTTGAATTGGTAGAAGAACTGGCTGCCGAAAAGCCCTGCATCATTATCGGACGTTGCGCCGGTTATCTGACACACGGACAGGACAATGCATTCAGCGTATTCGTTCATGCGGATATGGAGAAACGTATCGCAACCGTTATGGCACACGATCATATCAATTCTCGATTAAAGGCCAAACGCAAGATTGAAGAGATTGACGAGAAGCGCAGTGCTTTCCGTAAAGAATTCACAGGGCAAGAGTGGGGACAGTCAAAATATTATAATCTGTCTGTTGATACCACACATCTGACTTTTGATCAGGCTGCGGATCTGATTCTTTATTATAAGAAACTTGCGGAAGAATCACATGAATAGACACGAATCTGCAAATCTAACTTTATAAATTTCTTTATGAATCAGACTTTCTGTGCTAAAATTTTTGTGACAAGAATTTTGGCACAGAATTTTTATACCCAATATACAAGAAAAGCTGCCAGTGGTAGGTTTTCTGTATTACCATTTATCATAAAGATACGGATTTGACATAAGGAGGATTTGACATGATCAAGGTCATTGGTCTTAATATCAAAGTATTAAAAAAAGAGCCTTTCTCCGGCTCTCATCAGGGGATGCGCTTCTTCATGCGTGCAGAAGATGATACACTGCATGTATGGGTATATCCGGAACCGTGGTGTTTCGAGAAGACTTCCGATGATATGAAGACAGCAAAAGATTTTCCATTTACCCAGGAGGGACTGGATGATTCAATGGAATGGATCAGCCAGGAATTCGAAAATCGGAAGGATTACTGGATGCAGATGGAGAAGGATAAGATGAAGATGATATTGCAGGGGCGCGGGGATTCGTAGATGGGACGCCGCTTCGGCTGGGATCTTATGAATCCCGCCATAAATACTTAAGTTCGCTACGCTCGCGTGAGATTTCTTTTTATATTTGTTTTACCTTTGCGAATATGTATTTCAGGTATTTGTGTTCTTCATTCGGATCGATGACGTTTACGATACTCAGGCTGTAGATGTCGGAATCGAATTGTTTTGATTCTTTTTTCATAAGGTCTTTGATTTCCCGGTATGTATCTCTGATATCGCCGTCACTCTCCCGGCAGACTGCTGCCAGATATTCACCTGGTTCCATTTCCACGATATCTTCTTTATTCCTGCATCCTTCTTCTGTAAAACTAAATACATTTTTATAGGTATAATTTTCTCTCAAAAATTGTTCTTTATCGATAGAAGCACCCATCGGGAATGCCTGAATGCCTGGATTATCACAACGTTTCAGGTGTCTGCGGATATCTTTTTCAATCTCGCCGGATGAGGTTGCCGGCTTTGATATTACTTCGGTAAATATAAAATACCACGAAACCCCAATCTCACGAATTACCGGATGTCCCTGATCTGCAATACGGATCTGATCCAGAATCTGTCTGGTTCCTGCAATGGTGCGAATCTTACGGTCCAGTTCCTGCCGCATAAGAAACAATTTGTCATACTGCTGTTCTACAAATTCATCGAATCTTATCTCTTCTCCGCCAAGCAGATATTCTTTGATATCTCCAACCGAACAATCCAGCCCCCGGAATGTCCGTATAAAATAATATGAACTGATCTGTGCATAACTATAGTAACGATAGCCATTGACCGGGTTCTTCTTCGGCACAAGAATTCCCTGTCGTTCATAATACCGTAAGGTATCTCTGGTGGTCTGGCACATCTTTGCAAATTCGCCTGCGGTGATACAATATTCGCCTTTTGCCTGCATAGCTTTCACTTCTTTCTTCTCTTAACTTTCTGCAATCAGCAATACTTTCTTTTATAAATCAATTTCTTTCTTGTTCTCTTGACATGGGGGTTACACCCAGTTTTATTCTATCACAGGATTTGCGGTATGACACTGCATTTTCCGCAAATCACTGAACTTAATCACTATTTAGTATTTTTTGAATTTTAGACGAAACGCAAATACCGTTAAAATTTCGGAAATACAGCATACACAATGGAGGTCTCTCATGAATATTTTAAAGAAAATATACTGCCGCATTTTTCAGACTTGTTTTCGTATCGCACTCCCTGTTCTTCCTTACAGAGAACCGGAACTGATCGACGGATTCAAACACGTCCCGGAAGTCCTGAAAAAACATCACATTTCCCATATCCTGCTCGTCACCGATCCGGGGGTCTACAAACTCGGGCTTACAAAACCTTTGGAAAAACAGCTTTTAAAATCTGAAATTTCATGTACAATATATAAAGATACAGTTGCAAATCCGACTTCTGCCAATATAGAAGAAGCCAAAGATCTTTATCTGGCACACGGATGTCAGGCACTTCTGGCTTTCGGTGGCGGCTCTTCCATGGACTGTGCCAAAGCAGTCGGTGCAAGACTTGCCCGCCCGAACAAACCGCTGGCCAAGATGGAAGGTATCTTAAAGATCTGGCATAAGCTTCCACTTCTGATCGCAGTTCCGACAACTGCCGGAACCGGAAGTGAAACCACGCTTGCAGCTGTCATCACTGATGCAGATACACATCACAAATATGCAATTAACGATTTTAATCTGATTCCGGATTATGCGGTTCTGGAGCCGTCCGTTACGTATGGACTTCCGCCGCAGCTTACGGCAACTACGGGAATGGATGCGCTGACACATGCGATCGAGGCTTATATTGGTCGTTCAACTACGAAGCAGACCCGCGCCGCATCGATCGAAGCGATCCAACTGATCTTCGATAACCTGCAGACTGCATATAAAAATGGAAATAATAAAACTGCAAGACGTAACATGCTCCGCGCCTCTTATCTCGCCGGAACGGCATTTACCAAGAGTTATGTCGGATATGTACACGCTGTAGCTCACAGTCTCGGCGGATAAGCGGTATCCTGCACGGACTTCGCACCTGTACTCCTCCTGATCTGAAGCGTATGGAACTGCTGCACATAAGAAACTGGCCAGACTTGCACGGATCACCGGCATTTCTGATTCAAAACTTGATGCAGTTGCAGCCGAAGAATTCATCAACCACATCCGCAGCATGAACATTTCCATGAATATCCCGGAGACCCTGGACGGTATCCGTAATGAAGATATTCCAAAGCTTGCCTGTTATGCGGACAAAGAAGCCAACCCGCTCTACCCGGTACCTGCGTTATGGGGACCTGAGAAACTGGAACAGATGTATCATCTTGTACAGGAGGTAAGTGAACATGACAGAAATAGAAATTCAGAACATCCTGGAAAAGCAGCATAAATTTTTCCAGACAGGCCAGACACTGCCTGTAAATTATCGTATAGAACAACTCAAAAAATTAAAAGATTCCATCATCCGGCATGAACCGGATCTGAACCTTGCCTTAAAAGCCGACCTCGGAAAAAGCGAGACTGAAAGCTATATGTGAGTAGACCACTCTTCAGAACTTAGCTGGATGTTGAAGCACATCAAGAAACTGACGAAGGAGAAATGGGTTCCGACGCCATTGGCACAGTTTGCCGCCAAAAGCTTCCGCTCGCCTTCGCCTTACGGAACAGTTCTTATCATGAGTCCGTGGAACTACCCGGTTCTTCTGACACTGGAACCACTGATTGACGCACTGGCAGCCGGCAATACCGCTGTTGTTAAACCAAGCGCTTATGCACCAGCCACCAGCCGTGTCATGCAGGAGATCATCGAAGAATGCTTCTCCGAAGAATATGTTGCTGTCGTAACCGGCGGACGTGCGGAAAATCAGGCTCTTTTGAACCAGCGTTTTGATAAGATCTTCTTCACCGGCGGAAAGACGGTCGGACGCGAAGTCTTAAGACATGCAGCCGAATACCTAACACCGGTCACACTGGAGCTTGGTGGCAAAAGCCCATGTATCGTGGATTCCACAGCCAAGATTCCACTTGCCGCAAGACGTATCGTTTTTGGAAAATACTTAAACTGCGGACAGACCTGTGTTGCTCCGGATTATATCCTCTGCGACAAAGCCATTCGTGACCAGTTGATCGATGCAATCAAATCCGAGATCCGCCGTCAGTTCGGCAAACACCCGTTGGAAAATCCAAGTTACGGTAAAATTATCAACCGGAAGCATTTCCAGCGTCTGCAGGGACTGATCGATTCATCGAAAGTAATAATCGGCGGGCAGTCCGATGCCAAGATTTTACGCATCGCACCTACCGTTATGAAAAATGTCACCTGGGATGATGCCATTATGGGCGAAGAAATCTTCGGACCGATTCTTCCAATTCTGACTTACGAATCACTGGATGAAGCCATCCAGACCGTGGAATCCCATCCACATCCGCTGGCACTGTATTTCTTCAGTGAAGACAAAGCTGCTCAGAAGAAAGTCCTTGACCGCTGTCACTTCGGCGGTGGCTGTATCAACGATACCATCATCCATCTTGCCACCAGCGCCATGCCGTTCGGTGGTGTCGGCGAAAGCGGCATGGGCGGATATCACGGACAGGCGGATTTGATGAGTTTACACATTACAGAAGTATTGTGGATAAGAAGACGTGGCTGGATCTGCCGGTGCGGTATCAGAGGTATAATAAGTTTAAGAGGAAGATGCTGCGGATGTTTTTAAAATAATTTTCTATTTAATGCATTAAGCGGTTGATACTGGTTGTAAGAGGAGATAGTCCCGCTGCGTTGATTCATCATGGAGTTGAAGCATCAAAATTGTCCTAAAAGCAGCAGTCAAAAAAACATAACTCGCAAGCTCAGACAATGATTTTTTGACTGCTAACGGCCAATTTTGATGCTTAAGAAATACTAACCATGATCTCATATGCACGCAACGGGACTCTCTTCCTTTTCTTCCTTACGTTATCGCATACTGTAATGATTCAATAGTGGAAGCGTAACCGGCGTGATACCGAAAGTGTACAAAAAATCCGGAAAATCAAGGCTTCCACCTTAACTTTCCGGCTACACACAAAGGTTACAACCCTCTATTGAATTCATTATCATTGGCCAAGCACGACATGAGAAAGACTTGGTGCTCTGTTTGTCGCGTATATGGAGTGATGTTTAGAAAAACTTAGGGTGTTCAAATCTCCGTTAAAGGCATGGAACGAATTGTTTGAGCGAAGCGAGTTATGAGTGGAATGCCTTTGCTTTTAGGAGATTTGGACATCCTTAGATTTTCTTACATCACGGAATCTTAGTAGCAAATAGAGCACCAAGTTTTTCTCATGGACTGAGAGGCCGCAATAATTAATTAAATAGAAAATGCCTCTAACTCCTCCTGCATCTCCCGGAAGAATTCCGACGTATGCCACCCATCCATTGCCGCATGAGCAATCGTAAGCGTCAGTGGAAGTGTCAGTTTCCCGTTATCTTCTGTATATTTACCAAATGTAATAATCGGAAACAGCGCTACATGATCCGACACTGTCGATGTCGCATATCCGGTATAATCCAGCCACGGCACACAAGAGATGCAGTAGAAATTCACCGGCTGTCCGGCTTTTGCTTTGACTCCCCGGACTTTCTTTGCAGCTTCTATATCCGTTTCGATTCTCTTATAAAAAGTCGCAAAGTCTGCATCATATTCGCTCCAACAGTCAGAAAATGTGTGATCTTCTTTGTGGAAGATTGTATAATTTGGATGCACAACATCCCACACTCCCGGATTGCCTTCTTCGTCCGTCATCATCTTCATAAATGGCAGGCGGTTCACAACATTTGACGTACACCAGATGAATGCCGCATAGAAATGCACTCCGAACCGGTCGCATTCTGCTCTTAATCTTGTTACATCCAGGCGCGCTGTCATACTGTAGTTTACTTTTAATTTTTCGGTATAATACTTATAGTGATCCTGACGTGACCAGGTTGACTGGTCGATTTTTCTATATGGTGGAAGACTCATAATGTCACCTCTTATTGTATATTATTTCGAATTGATATAAAAAACGCGCAAAAATAGCCGCCCCATGTCTGGTAAACTAGGCGACTATTTTTAATACATAAATTAATTATCAGGACTGACCGTCTATCAGCAACATCCTTTTTCTATAACTAGACTAACATCATCTAATGAATATGTCAATTTCTTATTTCATCCCAGAATGACTCCCCATCTCCCCGGTATTTACTTCCAAGAGCTTCCGCAATCGTCGCCGCCATATCTGCAAAACCTTTTCTGGTATGCAGATTCACCTGCTTTGATCTCTTTTCCGTATATTAGACAAGGCACATATTCTCTTGTATGATCCGTTCCGGTATATCCCGGATCACAGCCATGGTCTGCCGTAATCATCAGCATATCGTCGTCCCGCATATTTGCGAGGAATTCTCCTAACTGTTCATCGAATCTCGTCAGTGCTCCTGCATATCCCGCAATATCACGCCGGTGTCCATAGATCATATCCCCATCTACTAAGTTCACATAGCAAAGTCCGTCGAACTCTTTCTTCTGTATCTCGATCGTCTTTTCCATATTCTTTTCATTTCCCTGATTCGGATAGGTCTCCGTCACTCCCTGCCCTTCAAAGATATCATAGATCTTTCCGACACCGATCACATCTTTTCCTTCTGCTTTTAATGCATCCAACACCGTCTGTCTCGGCGGTCAAGTGAAAAGTCATGCCGTCTGATTGTCCGTTCGTAATTTGGCCATGTTCCGATGAATGGTCTTGCGATCACTCTTCCGACTCCGAGATCTCCAGTCAGCATCTCTCTGGCAATCTTACAGTATTCATATAACTGCTCTACCGGAATTATCTCCTCGTGCGCTGCAATCTGGCATACACTGTCCGCAGATGTATACACGATCAGTGCTCCTGTCTCTTCCTGCTCCCGGCCATAATCATAAATGACCTGTGTACCCGAATACGGCAGATTACACAGAATCTTTCTTCCCGTACCTTTTTGAAAATTCCTCTATGAATACTTTCGGAAATCCGTCCGGGAATTTCGGAAGCGGATCCGGTGTTACGATACCCGCCATTTCCCAGTGTCCGGTCGTCGTATCCTTTCCACATGATAATTCCTGCATTTTTGCAAAACTTCCGGTCGGATTCTCTGTACTTTTTGCATATTCCATACCATCAATCTGGTAGATTCCTATCTTTTCCATATTCGGAATATGAAGTTCCCCGCTGTCATAGCAGCTCTTCCATGTATTACTTCCGACATCACCAAACTTATCTGCATCCGGAGCTTCCCCGATGCCGGCACTGTCCAATACAATCCAGAAAATACGTTTCATAGAATCAGTCCTTTCGGTCTTTTTCTTTTATTATAAGTCTATATAAGAAGACTGTGCAAGATACAGGAATCTATAATTGGTCATTTTCCCTAATAAAATCACATTTTCAAATTATCCATTAGTAAGTAAATATATATTGTGTTTTCTATTATTAATTACTATAATCATATCATGGGTGCTACCAAAACGGTAGGCGGTTAGTCCTTCAGCATCGGATACACAATTGGTAAGGATAATCACAAGACACAAAAATAGCCGCCCACAGTCTGGTAAACTAAGCGACTATTTTTTAACCTTGATCTACTGCATGTAGCTAATTGCAGTATTATCATTTTCCATCTACTTTCTAAATCACATACATCATAACCGCAACCACCGTACTCGTAAGTCCTACGCACATTTCATACGGGATCAGTTTCATTCTTTCTTTTATCTCCAGTCCTGCTGCCCCGCCGGTCGCATGGAAGAAGGAACCATGCGGAAGCGAATCGATCACCGTTGCTCCGGTCTGAGTGCCAGTAAGATTACTACAACCACCGGCCCTACAATTGCCTGGATAAATGATAGTAAATTCTTATCTTCTTTCTGTTCCAGATCATTTTCCGTAACCTGAACTCCCTGTTTCTTAGAAAGCATTGTAGATAATAAGATTGTCACAACTACTGCACAGATTGCCGGAATAAAGTTCTTCATCATAAGTGATGTAAGGTCTACTTTAAATGCCTCGGATACCGCAATCGTATTTGGATTCGGTGATATGATATTTCCTGCCTTTCCTCCTCCGATCATCGCAAGAAGCAGCGCCTCTTTGTGATATCCGGACTTCTTTCCAATCGCAAGTGCTCTTTTTTCTCCTGTATGTTATCTTTTATAAAATATAAAAATCTATTTCAGACTTTATTTCTTTTCATTTTTACCTGTTCTGCCTTATCTCCATAAACGGTATACTTGTTCCGCAGTATCCGCCAGGTTTCTCTTCGCATTTTCATTCTTCATGGCTTCTTCCAGCGTGGTAATGCCTCGTAAAACCGGGAAGAATGCGTCAATTCCATGCTCGTTACATTCTCTTGCATCCCGTTCTACCGATCCTGCAAATGCGATCACTGTCTTTCCGTATTTTTTAGCCAGCTTTGCTACTCCGATCGGTGCTTTTCCCATCGCCGTCTGTCTGTCCAGTCTTCCTTCTCCCGTAACTACCAGATCCGCATCTTTGATATATTCTTCCAGCTGTGTCTCCTCCAGTACGATCTTGATCCCGGATTCCAGCACTGCATTGGTAAATGTTAAAAATGCGAATCCCAGTCCTCCGGCAGCTCCGGTTCCGGCCTGTTTTGCATTTGCTTTCGGAAATTTTTCTTTTGCCAGTGCCGCATAATATGCCAGCCATTTGTCCATCTGCATGATCATAGATGGCGTTGCTCCTTTCTGCGGTCCGTAAACAGCACTTGCTCCCTGCTCTCCACACAGCGTATTTGTTACATCACACGCAATCCGGAACTCACATTCTTTCAGTTCTGGTATCACATAGGTATCCGTGATCGTCTCCAGTTCTTCCAGACCTCTTGCACCAAATGATACCGGCTGTCCATTCTTGTTCATGAATCCGAATCCAAGTGCCTGCAGCATCCCGATACCTCCGTCATTCGTTGCACTGCCTCCGATTCCGATGATAAATCTTCTACAGCCTTTTCCAATCGCATCTTTGATTACTTCCCCGACACCGTAAGTCGTTGTGTAAAGTGGATTCTTCTTTTCATCCGGCACCAGTGTAATTCCCGCTGCTCCTGCCATCTCAATTACTGCCGTCTTGCTGCTTTCAATGATTCCATATTCACAGACTACCAGTGTTCCAAGTGGTCCCGTCACCTGAATCTCCTGTTTCATGCCATTCATTCCGGCAACAAGCGCTTCTACCGTTCCTTCACCTCCGTCTGCCAGCGGTCTGATCTGCACATCCACATCTGAATCTACTCTGTGTACTCCTTCTGTTACTGCAAGTCCTGCTTCCATCGAAGTCATACTTCCTTTAAATGAATCGATTGCTGTTACAATTTTCATAGTTTGCTTCCTCCTCATTTTCACAAATTTTCGTTATTTGTTTTGTGTTATTCACTGACTGTTTCCTACATCTAGGTCTTTTGGATTTATTCATACTATAACAAACTTTTTCAGTCATTTATATGTTCTTTATAACATATTTTTTTAAATTATGCTTCCATTCTGCAGGTTGCCGTGGGAAAATCCACTCCTGTTTTTCAAGTTCATCATTCTTATGAATCTGCACTTACCGCTATAAATACTCTGACAAATGCATCTGAAAATTTTGCACTTTTTGATGATCTGACATTGCAGTTAATTCTGTCTTCTGTAACCGACGACACCCGGAATCATTTTCTTCAGAAGACGATCAGTGGTCTTTCTACGCAGGATCTGAACATAATAAAAGTGTATTTTTCTGAAGATATGTCACTTATCAGAACTTGTGACAAACTGTATCTTCATAAAAATACACTTCAATATAAGTTAAACCGTATTCATAAAATAACCGGCCTTAATCCCCGGAAATTTCAGGATGCTGTACTTCTGTATCTTGCTGTGCTTCTTCGGACGAATCTATGATTCTACCTTTAATCACCGGCTCTATCGTCTGTTCCATCAGGCGACGGAGCAGATCAATACCTCCATTCTCCCTGATACGGGAATAGATCGGATGCTTAGTAACTTCTGTCGTGATGGATTCCATTCCTTCCATGATCAGAGCCTTACCGGGTGATTCGTACCATTTTATTTCTATATATTCCGGTGTTATTAATTTTGATGCTGATGTATCCTTAACAAATGTCACATATAACTTCCGCCTCATCGCTTCTTCCAGATACACTATTTCCACTTTCAGAACCGGATTGTCATCCACATCAGAAGAGAGTTCTCCCTTCACCGCAACCAGATATGTTTCTCTATGAATGCTCAGTTTATTTTCTATATATTGATTCCAACCCATTTCCAGTTCTATAGACTCTTCGCCCTCCTGAAAGCAGAGGATCAGAGTCTGCTGCAATTCTTTCGTTCTCCTTTTATAGAAATTGATCTTCGATATACCATCCGTCATATTGTT
>SCPN01001034.1_pt1 | contig 23185 bp, 37 predicted proteins | sample 6106831 | NCBI WGS metagenome assembly SCPN01 (sample SAMN10720447, study PRJNA508395) | human gut metagenome | isolation source: Participant 1, 0 month
AGCCATTACTGTCAAGGTTGGTTATCCCGATGAATGGCCCCAGGACAAATTGAACCTGGTACTGAAATCCCCACCAGGGCGGTGTCTACATCGACAATATCATGGAAATCCTTAAGGCATCCCAGGATTACTCCTTTAAGACCAGACACGACCCGGTGGACCGGAATGAATGGAGCATGACGCCCCAGACAGTCAATGCCTATTATAACCCCGGAAACAACGAGATCGTGTTTCCGGCCGGAATCCTTCAGGCCCCGTTTTATGACCCGCAGGCTGAGCCTGTGGCCAACCGGTGGCATCGGAGCTGTTATCGGCCACGAAATCACCCATGCGTTTGACACAAGCGGATCCAGTATGATGAAAAGGGAACCTGAGGGATTGGTGGACTGCCCAGGATAAACAGCATTTCAGGGAATTGGCCCAAAAGGTCATTGACTACTATGATACCATGGAAGTAAACGGCATCCAGGTAAACGGTACGCTGAGCGTTACGGAGAATATCGCTGACCTGGGAGGTGTTTCCTGTATAACAGAAATAGCCAGGGAAAAGGGATATGACCTGAAGGAGCTGTACCATGCCTATGGTGTCATATGGGCCACAAAATACAGGGATGAATACCTTTCCTACATCATGACCAATGACACACATTCCCCTGGCATCACCAGGGTAAATGCCGTGCTGTCGCCACCGATGACTTTTATACTGCCTTTGGGGTCAGGGAAGGCGACGGGATGTACCGCAGGCCGGAGGACAGACCCCATATCTGGTAGAAATATCTATATATATAAAATGTCAGAGTCCGGGAAGCATCTGCCTCCCGGACTCTGTATCTGTATTGCCATGATTACTCTTCTCTCTTTTTCCTGACAAGCAGCCAGATAATTACAAGAACCCGCGTACATAAAAAATCATAACCTGAAATACAAGGATGACGCAGATGCCTGCCAGCACCAGAAAGCCCGCAGCCCTTAATCCGCTGCCAGAGCTTCCCTCAGAGTTCGTTCCTGCCTGGTCCGGGTCCTCCTGTGACGGGATATCCTGTGGCGGGTTCTCCTGTGACGGGTCCTCAGCTCCCTCACCATCCTGTTCCAGTCCCTGGATCCTGCGCACATCCCCTGCCAGGGCTTCCAGCTCCCCGCTGTCAAACACATCCCTCAGCCCGCAGCGGTACATGGTGTCGCGGTAGGGCGCATCCAGACCTTCATTCAAAAGTCCCATATACGTATCCACAGCGCCGTCCCAGTCCCTCCTGGACATGGTCCAGAGATCAAGGCCGACAGAGCCGAGGTTCCATATCCCATATAGTACAGGGGGCTGTAAAACAGATGCGACACATCCACCCAGTCATAGCACACGCCCTCGTCGTAGACATCAAAATACCATCCATGATAGGAATCCTGTATCTCTTTGAATGTGCGGTTCATGTCCTCCAGACTCATGTCCGGATCCATGTAAACAGCTTCCTCAAATTCCTGCAGCATGTGACACATAATGATTACATAAAGCATATCCGTAACAGTCTCAAACTCAAAGGCCTCTGCCCCTTCGCCAAACATATCCCCGCATACTGGTTAACCAGCATCTCCAACCCTGGGACTGGACCTCGCACATCCACACTGTAACCCTGGAACAATTCAGGCACCGAATTATAATAATAGGAGCTGAAATGCCCGAATTCATGAATCAGGGACTGGTAAATCCGTAACAAAGTGGTTTCATTGATGAAAAATAAATGCGTCACATAGCTTTGGTTCTACGGTATAATTATTATCCATCCTGTCCTGTCCGTCTTCCCCGGACTGGATATCATACAGCTCGTTGTCCTGCATATACCGGAAAATCTCACCCAGCTCAGATTCACCGATCCGACAGCCCTTCCAACACCGGCCAGTATGTCCTGGCGGAACTCTTCCACGTCCAGGAGTCATAGGATTCCTGGGTCCACATCCTTATACCAGATGTCATTATTAAGGGGAACAATACGGGTCTTTACATCCGAGCAAAGCCCCTCTGCGTCCTGAAGGGTATAGTCCCTTCCGTAAACAGCCTCAAAGGAATAACGGGCATAGTTGTCATAACCTTTAAGCTCTGCTGTCCGGCGGCGCACCTGGACCAGTTCCCGGAACTTGCTGCCCAGAACCCGGTTCTTTTCCCTGACAAGTGCATCCTCAATCTCAGCGTACTGCCTTCGTCGCGTCAAGGTCCGGTTCCCGTTCCAGCCGGCTGTAGCTCCAACTGTCCGCCCTCCAGCTCCACCGTAAAATCGCCGGCAGCCAGTTTGTCATACTCCCTGAGAAGCTCCTGCTCCTTCCGGTTCAGCTCAGTCAGTTCACCCGGAATTTTCCCTGTAATATTCGATGTAAGGCGCATATTCAATCCCCATCTTATCTGTCAGGAGTTCTTTATAGGATGAGTTCATCCCCTTCTTAAGGCAGGCTGCAGCCTTATCCCCATCTCGGAGTAGACGTCCGTGGTATATGCCTGTTCTGCGGCAGCCTGCTCATCCGACACGTCCCTGTCATAGTTCAGCTGGGCCATATAAGTCAGGGTAGCCAGACGGTCATACTCATCCACAATGGCATCGTATAGCCTCAGTCCTCTTCCCGGCCTTGCGAAGCACAGGCCTGTTCAAAATCAGCCATGGCCTGTTCCATGGCAGCCGGGTCATAGTGCTCGTATGGCCTCCGGGGGAACGGCTTCATGTACCTTTCCGCCGGCTTTGCTGACATATTCCGGTTCCCGGGCCCTTTCCCGGCAGTCAGGCTTCCCTGAGACGTGCGCTGCAGGAGGTGATCGTCAGTGACATCACCAATGCCAGGACCAGTGCTTGCCCGCGCGCCTTAGACTCCTTTTCCACATTTCGTTTTTCACAGCAGGCCTCTACATATTATGGTATATGCCTATTGTAACACCCCGGACGTTTTACCGCCAGTTGATTTAATGTCTCATCTCCGGTCCATGGTCCATGCTGCCTGCCTAATCTCCGGTTATCCATCCTTCCTCCTCCGGAAGCAGGAAATAGTTATTATCCCTGTCCGAATCAGCAATCATGTGCGTCCAGCTCCCGGATCAGATAGCTGTCCGGCATGTTTCTCCCAGAACCGGTATCCCTTGGTGCTCTTTATACTTTGACGTCAATTTCCCGTCCTGCATAGTAATCAATGTATACCCCTGCATAGGTTGCTGCCATGGAATGTTCCACGTTGCCCCCAGATTTTCACAACACCCCGTATCTGGTCGCTGATCAGCTTGTATGTACCGGTAGGGACCAGTCTTCAAAATCCAGCAGGTCCGATTGGTGCTTCCGTTTTTCTGTGCCCAGGCAGATAAACATCCACAGCCCTGGTGGCATAGGAAATACTTCCGTCCTCCTCCTCCCATAACACCTCTCCATACTGGCAGGGCGGTATGCTGAGGGCATCTGTCACGATTTCCTGTATGCCGTAATTTCCTTCCGGAACTCCGGGCTCTATGTTGCAGGATACGCTGCACATGCAGGTGTCCGCTGAAAAAAAGCGGGAGCTCATATTTCTGAAGAAGGGAAATCACCTCTTTGTTGTTTGTCCATGGCGCACTGGGTGGTATACATACGGCTCTGGGCCAGCAGGTTATGGTGGGCAATGGGTATCACAAACACTCCCTCCTCCTTTGCCCTTGCCAGCTGTTCATCGGCCCAGGCCATGGTGCTGTCTTTCAGTCTTCCTCCACCTTGTTATCCGGCTCATACTGGCAGGAATCCAGCATCAGAAGCCAGTTTCTGTCATCCAGGGCGTAGACATAGCTCTCAGTGAGCTGTCGTCCCGGCTCAGTGCCTGGTCATAACCGTATTCATGGTAAATCTCGTAAAATTCAGGTCCGTCAATATAGGGAGCCGGCTCCTTCTGGGCGCCGTAGTACACCGAAGCGTCATGGTTATTAATATCATGGTTTCCCGGTATCACCAGGACCTGTATGCCTGCGTCCTGGACCCTTTTAAGCCTTGCCGCCAGCTCCTCATGGTTCAGCCGCTCCCCGTTCATAGTAATATCCCCGCTGAGAACCAGGGCAGAGGGCCGTTCCTCTATGACCTCGTCCAGAAATGCTTCCAAAAGCTCAGGCAGATACTGGACCACCTTTCCGTCACTCCGCTCCACAAACAGCCGGAAAGCTTCCCCGCCGTCTCCGGCTAAAGCGCTTTGATAGTGAAGGTCTGTTGCCAGGATCAGCCTGGGCGGTATGGGGTTCCTCAGGGGCTTGCGGAGGAGTCCACATACCGGGTCTTCTTCCACCTCCTTATAGCCCTCCTGCCTGATTACTTCATCCTGTTCCTGTGCCTGGGAATCGTAGCCAATGCCGGCCCGGCCGGTTCCTCCCCATTCCTCCCCTGTCTTTGCTTCCCGGGTGCCCTCAGGCCCCCCGCTTTCCCTGCTCTCAACCGATACAGGCCCTGAAGGCTCCATTAAAGTCTTTAAAACGTGCAGTACCCCGAAGCATGCCATAAATACCATGGCATACATCAGGGCACTTATCATCCAGGTCTTTCTCTTCATGCAGTCTGCTCTTTCTGTATTAACTATCGCTGTGTTATATTATGCCCAGTTCCTTCATGGCATACGCGATTCCGTCCTCCTCCACATCCTTTGTCTCAAACGTGGCGTAGGGCTCCAGAACTTCGTCATGCTTTCCCATCAGGATACAGTTGCTTGCGTAGCGAAACATGGCAAGGTCATTGCCGCTGTCACCGAACACATACGCGTCATCCAGAGGGAGATGCCGTAATGCTTCAATACCAAATCAATGGCCGTTGCCTTGGAATGTCCTCTGGGCACACATTCATATTCCCCGTTTCCGCGGTCTATGATTTCCATGTCCCTGAGCCGTCCGAAAGCTCCTCCTTTGGGCCTGCTGTTTCACCCGAGATAAGATAAAACTTATCATAGTCATAGCAGTCGTCCTCCCAGTCATATTCAGACACACAGTCTGAACGCCTGAGCGACGCCTTCATCTGCTCCACCCTTGGAATAGGTGACTGTGACCTGTGGATGTGGATTCCGTCCGACGCCTCAAGGGCTCCGTCCAGTCCGCACGCATCAATATGGCCCTTGATTTCCAGCCCCTCTCATGAGGAATGTGGTAGCTGTACATGACCCTGCCCTCTGCAAGGATATAGGTCCCGCAGCCGCACAGATATCCGTCTGCTTCCACCAGCTTCTTAATTTCGCCCAGATGGGCATATACGCGGCCCGTATTGATGAACACCAGATGTCCTTTTCGCGCGCCTCTTCAGTGCCTGTACTCGCTTTCAGGAACCCGGCCCGTCTTTTCGGACAGGAGGGTTCCGTCAATATCATAAAATAAAGCTTTCGTTCTATTATTCATCATCTCTGAACACAATGGTCTGTGCTTCCTCGTCCATGCTCTCCACGATTGCCAGTGACTCCAGTCTGATTCCCTCTGAACGCAGCAGGTCTCCGCCTACCTGAAATCCCTTCTCGATGACAATGCCCGCGCCTACCAGTTCAGCGCCGGAATCCCGTACCAGGGCAGCCAGGCCCTCCAGAGCCTTTCCATTGGCCAGGAAGTCATCAATGAGCAGCACCTTGTCGCCGGCTCCCAGAAACTCTCTTGACACGATAATATCATAAACCCTGCCATGGGTGTAGGACTCCACCTTGGTGGTATAAACCTCGCCTGCAATATTCTTGGTCTGTGTCTTTCTTGGCAAATACAACCGGCACATCAAAATACTGGGCCACAATACATGCAATTCCGATTCCAGAGGCCTCAATGGTAAGAATCTTGGTGACCTCCACATCGGCAAACCTGCGCTTAAATTCTTTTCCAATCTCTCCAAAAAGCTTAATGTCCATCTGATGGTTCAAGAAGCTGTCCACCTTCAGAACGTTTCCGGCTTTTATCTTGCCGTCCTTGCGTATCCTGTCCTTTAAAATCTGCATGTACGAGTCCTCCTTCTTCTTTTGGCAATCCTTCTTTACTGTGCGGCTGTGGTCTCTGGCTGTTGTTTCTGCTGGAGCTGTGGTCTCTTCTGCTGCCGGTGTTTCTTCTGAAGTTTCGGTTTCTGCTGCTGTTGTCTCTGCTTCTGTTGTTTCCTCTGCGGCAGCAGTTTCCCCTGCTGTTGTCTCCTCAGCCGGAGCATCTGCGTCCTGGGCCTCGTTGACTGCGTTGTCCGCCATGAACTTCATAACCTTCTGGTTCAGGGCCATTTCATCCAGGGTCTCCTGGCCGAAATATTCCACTGCGGCCTCAAGAGTCTGGCCGTTCATCTCCGCAAATGCCTGGCGGTCAGCATCCTCCAGGGTTATGCCCTCCAGCTCGGCAACCTTAAGGATAACCAGCTGGTTCTTCACATCATCCTTCACTGACGCGTAAACAGCTTCCTGTAATCCGGGCACATCCATGCCATTGGCCTTAGCCATGCCGGACAGGTTGGTGCCGTACATCTTAGCCTGCTCTTCATACTGCTTGATGCGGTCATTATAACGTCTGGAAAGGGTGTTCTTGTTCAGCTTGAACTTGGAGTTCTCAACCACATTCTTAAGTACATACTGCTGGATCTGAAGGTCGGCAGACTGCTGCTTCTGCTTTAAAAGGTCTTCCTTAACACTGGCCCTGTACTCATCCACTGTCTTAAAATCAGAAACACTCTGTACAAACGCGTCATCCAGTACAGCAGACTGCTTTTCCTTTACAGCATTCACAGTCACCTCAAATACAACGGCCTGTCCTGCCAGGGCTTTCTCGCTGTAGTCCTCAGGGAACGTCAGGTTCAGTTCCTTCTTATCGCCCTTCTTTGTGCCAATCAGTCCGTCCTCAAATCCATCGATCATCTTGCCGGATCCCAGGGTCAGGTCCTGTCCTTCGCCGGTGCCGCCTGCAAATTCCACACCGTCCTGTTTTCCCACATAATCAATGTTGACAATATCGCCTTCTGCGGCCGGCCTGTCCACTTCCACAATGTTCGGATTCTGGCTGAGTACCTGGTTGATTTTTGACTCCACCTCGGCATCTGTTACCATGACAGCCGGTACATTTACCTTCACGCCCTTATACTCTGACAGCTCTACCGTGCCCAGATTCTCCTTTCCTTCCGTCTGGCTGGCCCGCAGCCTGTCATGATGGAAGCTGCAACCAGTCCGCATAAACATATGAGTGCTAATTTTTTCATTTTACATATCCCTTTTCTATCCTGATTTCACACGCAGGACCTTGAATTATCCTTATTTTTCCATTCATCCCCAAATAGCGTGCGCTGTACATAGTTATATCATACCTGTCCGTGAAAAAAAAGACTTTCCACCAATTTCATGAAAATTTAAGCAACGGTCCGCAGACTATTTGTAGAATGCCTTAAACGCCTTATACGTATGATAGACATCCAGCTTGGAAGCCAGCTCAAAAGGAGAATGCATGGACAGGATGGGCACGCCCAAATCCACAGTATCCACATCCATGTGCGCCACAAACTGGGCAATGGTACCGCCGCCACCCACATCCACGGCTCCCAGCTCACCGGCCTGCCAATACACGCCTTCCTCCTCCATAATGGCAATGACCTTTGCCATGGTCTCGGCGCTGGCGTCGTTGGAGCCGGACTTTCCCCTGGCTCCCGTATACTTTGTCAGCACACAGCCTTTGTTGATATAGCTTGTGTTGCGTCCCTCGTACACATCCGGGAAGTTGGGGTCGAACGCAGCATTCACATCCGAAGAAAGGCACAGGGATTTTCTCAATACTTCCCTGGGGCTGACACCTGCCTGTTCCGCCAAATCTTCTATGTAATGAAGCACAAAATCCGAATTCAGACCCGTGTTGCCGGTGGATCCGATCTCTTCCTTGTCAGCCAGAATGGTCACGGTTGTGTGGGCAGGCTTCTTTGCATCCATCTCAGCCGTCAGGGCCGTGTACGCGCATACCCTGTCGTCCTGTCCGTAAGCGCCTATCATGCTGGTATCAAAGCCAACGTCCCTGGCCTTTACAGCGGGTACCATTTCAATTTCAGCGCGGAAAAAGTCCTTTTCCGTAATTCCGTACTTTTCATTTAAAAGGCTTAAAGCCATCAGCTTTACAGGCTCTTTTAACCTCCTCATCCTGGAAGGGGAGGGATCCAACCACAATATTCAGCTCCTCGCCCTTTAACCCGTCCTTTAAGGGACGCTCGTTCTGCCTGGCAGCCAGGTGGGGAAGCAGGTCCGTCACGCAGAACACCGGCTCCTTCTCATCCTCTCCAATGGAAACCTCCACCGTCTCTCCGTTTTTCTTCACCACCACGCCATGCATGGCCAGGGGAATGGTCCCCCACTGGTATTTGCGGATGCCGCCGTAATAATGGGTTTTGAAAAATGCTATATCCTCCTTCTCGTACAGGGGATTGGGCTTTAAGTCCAGCCTGGGAGAATCAATATGGGCTCCGTTGATTCTCAGGCCCTGGTCCAGGGGCTTCTTTCCAAAGGTGGTGGCAATCAGCGATTTGCCCCGGTTCACATAATACACCTTATCTCCCGGCTCATAGGATTCCCCTGAGTCAAAGGGCTTATAGCCTGCCTTTTTAAGCATCTTTACCGCTTCCTTCACACACTCCCGCTCTGTCTTTCCTGCATCCAGAAATTCCTTATAGCCCTCGCAGTATTTAAACGCCTTTTCCGTCTGCTCCGGTTTATCCTTTCCAATATGAGGGAACGCCCATGTAAGCTGCTCCTGTAATTCCTGTCCTTTTGTCTTCTTAGCCATTATTTTCCTCCTGGTATATTTTATTTATATAATCTGATGCTTTACTGACTTAAGTTATGACGGTTCCGCCATCTATAATTCAAATGTCCGCTTCCGCCCGCAGCGCTTCCTTCCTCCCCTGTCCGTTTCTTCCTGCCGGGCTGAGGCGTCTGTGCTTCACATCCAGCAAAAGCGCGGAGGATTGGGCATCACCGGACCCGGCAGCGGCTTCTATCATCTTCTTAATCTCATCCCTCTCCCCCGTGGGCCGACCGGGCCATAAAGCCCAGGATATCCCGCTCTCCCCGCTCTATCAGCCCCTTTGCGCCTTCACCGGCATGAGTTCTTACATAATCCCAGTACTCATCCTCTGCACTTTCCCTTAAACCGCAGGGCCAGTACAGGCGGTACAGGGCCAGACGCACTGCCAGCTCCGGCTTTTCCTGGACCTTTACATGGGGAAACAGCCTGTCATATTCATCAAAACGGAAATCCCCTCCGTCAAAACAGTACCGGTACATATGGCCGCAGCCGTGCATTCTCATGATGATGCGGGCCGGTGTGTTCTCCACGGACTCCTCAAAAAATTCCGGAAATATAAGCTTTGCCAGGAGCGTCCCTGAACCGGACCTGTAATTTACGGACAGGGTCTGGTGAAGCTCCGACAGGATATCCTTAAAACAGGATTTCCTGCCCTCCGCAACGCGGATATCCAGGCACCTGAGACCTGTACAGCCGGTAAATACCCCGGCTCCCCAGTCCTCCACGGCGCTGCTGCATGAGAGCCGCTTCAGGCCGCTGCAGTTATAGAAACCATAGGCTCCCACCTTCCTGATTGTATCCGGCAGTATGATTTCCTCCACCCGGCTGCCGCAAAGCCCGGCTCCCCAGATATTCACAGGGCGGCGGTTCCGCCTGCGCACTGTATCCGAAAAAAGGTAGCCTGCAAACTCGGTCACAGGCATGCCATCCACCGTCCCCGGTATCTCCAGAATTTTGTCCAAACCATAACAACGCTGGAGGCATACCCCGTCCAGCGTTTTTTCATATAATATTCTCATGGTATCAGTTTAATCAGTTTAGTGGATTTTTTCAAGACTATTTTACTTCCAGAAAAAATATTCAAAAATACCGGTCCGCCTGCCTCTTTTGACGCCTGCTTCCCGGTATATCCTGGAACGTATCTGAACTGCACCCTTGGGTTCCTTCTATTCATCCACAAACCTGTACCCCACGCCCACCTCTGTGAGTATGAACCTGGGATTGGCCGTGTTATCCTCAATCTTTCTCGTATATTTGCTGAACACCCGCAGGGACTGGTAATCATCCGTGGTGTCATATCCCCACACCTCCTGCTGGATATAATGATGGGTCAGCACCTTGCCGCTGTTATTCACCAGAAGGACCATCATCTTATATTCCAGGGAGTCAGATGTACTTCCTGGTCATGGACATACAGTTTACGCTTTTCAAAATCCAGCCGGAAATAGTCCAGACAGAACTCCTGCTCCTGGTGGTTCACCGTGGAGCTCTTATGGCGCAGCCCCACGCGGATTCTGGCCAGCAGCTCCTCGGCGCTGAAGGGCTTAGTCACGTAGTCGTCCGCTCCCTGGTCAGGGCGCTTATTTTCTCCGCTCCTGTCCCTGGCGGAAACCACGATAACAGGCACCTCGGATTTCTGGCGGACCTGACGCAGAACCTCCATGCCGTCGATGTCCGGCAGCCCTAAATCCAGCAGAATCAGGTCCGGATGATCCGCGTAAAAGAGGGATATGCCGGACAGTCCGTTATCAGCCAATATATAAGCGTAACCCCTTGTCTTCAGGGATATCTTCATAAAATTCTGTATGCTCTTGTCATCCTCAATGACAAAGGATCGTTGTCTCATTCATCCTTCCTGTCCTCCATTGGCATTGATACTTCAAATACAGCTCCCCCCTGGGGGCTGTTGAAGGCCCTGATGGTGCCGCCCTGGGCCTCCACCATGGCCTTGCATATGGTAAGCCCCAGGCCCACGCCCCGCTGCTTATCCCCGTTCTCATAAGCAGTGGTAAAGAAATTATCGAAAATCTTATCTATCTTATCATTGGGAATCCCTATTCCATTATCTGAAACCACAAACTTCAGGCAATTTCCATCCTGTTTTACCCTGAGGGTCACCGTGGTGCCGGTCCCGGAATGGCGGAACGCATTGTCCAGAAGATTGACCAGAACCTGGATGAACAGTCTCCCGTCCACAGATACCAGAGTATGTCCTCCGGCGTCTCCATCTTAAGTGTATGGTTCCCCACCCGGTTGGAAACCAGCCGGACAGCGGAGGCCACAAGGTCGTCCACCACTTCCTTCTTTTTATTGATATCCAGACGGCCCTCCTGGATTCGCGTCAGGTTCAGCAGGTTTTCCACCATGGTGCTGAGCCATTCGGAATCCGAGCATATATCCTTCAGCATGCTCTTAATCGTAGCTTCATCCATGATGCCCAGATTGTCCAGAAGAAATCCCGCACTGCCGGTAATTCCTGTAAGAGGCGTGCGCAGGTCGTGGGATATGCTCCTTAAAAGGGTGCTCTTTAACCGTTCCCGCTCTACCTGAATCCTGGTATTTTCCTTCTCCCGGCTGAGCAGCTCCCTCTCAATAACCAGGGTCAGCTGAAATGACCGTGTCCACATATATCTTTTCCTCTTCGCTTAAGGTCCAGCCCTCACAGTCAAATATAATCACACCGTAGGTCTTTTCCGGTTGCGGATAGGCACGTACAGCCCATTGTCATCCGGAAACTGGCATTCTCCATGACCGCAGGGAATGGACTGCCTGTAGCACCATTCCGCCATGTAATTGGGAAATTCCTTTTTCTCGTCCTCCTTCAACAGGACGCTCACCGGCTTTCCGGTCAGATTGGACAGGCTTTCTTCGCTGTACTCCTTAATCTGCTGGTAACCGGACAGATTCAGGAATCCGCTTCCTATCTCATTCATCCTGGCCGTAATCTCTCTCTTTTTGTTGGCAATCTGCATCTGCTTCTGCAGCTTCACCACCAGGGTGGCCACAATAGAGGCAGCCGCCACAAAGACAATGGAGGATACCACGTAGTTCACATCATCCATATGGAACGTAAGCTTTGGCTCCGTAAAGAGATAGTTGAACGTAAAGGTAAAGACAATGGCCGCGCACAGGGCCCAGGCCAGGCTGCTGGTAGCCAGTATGCTGATGAGCACCCCCAGCAGATATACTAAAAGCAGGTTCTCCGCCCTGATCCCGCAGCTGTCCAGCACAATGGCCAGTATGGTGGAAATCACCCATATGACAGCCATTTTGCACATGCCTTTACAAAGTCCAGAACCCAGTCCCAACTATATAACATAACTCCTTTTACTCTCCCTCTTCCTGCTTTTGCCCTAAAATGGCCTGGGCAAGGATCATGGGCAGGTTCCCGGTCCACTCCCAGCTCCTCAAACAGAGCCGCGTTCCTGGGGTTGTGCACCAGGCAGACGGACCGTTTGATTCCCAGAACCTTCCTGCCCATCTGGCATATCTCAAAATTATCCGTGTCCTCCCGGCCCAGGGGGATAACATCATAATTGCGGATACCTGCTTCCTCCAGAATAAACTGCCTGCAGGGATCTCCCAGAACCGCGTTCACATTGTAGGAGGCGCAGAGATGCTCACAGAATGCTTTGTCCGGATCGATCACAGTTACCTTATATTTTTCTCCATCAGAAGGCCGATGAGAAAATCCGCATATTCTCCCCCCAGCGCCACTGCTATCTTCATGCTCACACAGCCACCTCCCTGCTCACTGTCTCTGCCAGACGTCCATAATCATCCGCTGACAAATCATAGAGACTGATGGGTTTAACAGGCAGATCCGTAACCAGCTGGTGCCTTCCGGTGTCATCCAGACGGGCATAGACCTGGCTCACATGGAAAATACGGCTGGCAATCTGAGCCAGCAGGAGATTGGTATTGTCATCCTGGGTGGATGCGATAAACAGACCTGCATCCTCAATCCCGGCTGCCTTTAAGACCTGGGGATCCGTTGGGTCCCCTTCCATCTCATACCCTGAACTCCTCCGGCAGATAACGGAAACTTTCCCTGTCCTTATCCAGCACCACAACTTTATGGCCTTTCTTATATAATGACTTTGCCAGCGCAGCCCCCAACGGTCCGCAGCCCGCGATTACGATACATTTATTTTTATGGAATAACATACGATCTCCTCCTTTCATTTATATGTTCCCAATTCTATTGTAAAAGAGAACCATATAAAGAAACTAGAGAAAATGTATTAAGGGGGCATAAAGATTCTATAAAGATATCTTTATCCCCCTCTTTATACTAAATACTATACCATGAATACCGGCCATGTCAAATCAAACCGGTCCCTCCGCCATGCCTACATGATTCCGAATGCCTTATAAAACAGCCATATGACGGTCCCCTATCAGTCCACAGAGGTCACCACCCTACCATGAATATATGGCCGCGGCCAGCTGCACAATTACGCTGGAAATCAGCGGAAAGCGTTCACACAAATTATCTATCTTCTGTCCCACGGGACTCTTTAACTTAAATATCATTTTAGCTGTCATGGCAATTCCCTCTCTTCCTGCTTAAAGGATACTACCAGATAGCGTAAAGATTCCATCCATGGTTCACGGTATTGTATAAATTATCTGCAAATACGCGGCCCGCTCATATCCTTTAACCGGTAGGAAGTCTCCTCGGCAATGATATTTAAGACATTCTTGTCATTGGGCTTAATGATGTCTCCCCCTTTCATCTCCACACCAATGACCGCATAGACCGTATCATCCTTATATACGGGCGTATATCTAGCCCTTCTGGCTCCAGTGTATCTGTGGTGGCTCCGGCCTTATGATGGTTTTATAGACCCAGGCCGCCACAGCCATCTCGTCCGGGTTCTTAAACAGGAGGTAAGAGAGGACGCGTCCTCTCCTTCCGAGGCCGGATATATCTTCATCCGGTTCATTTTCCCGTCCAGCATATCGTATATAACAATGTTGCGTTTTAATAAGCTCTGTACCAGCCTTCCGCATATATCCAGTATCTCTTCACGGGTGGTTCCCTTTCTCAGATTCCGGTTGATACCAAACAGAATCTGCATATACCGATTCAGCCTCACTTTTCTCTGCTTCCCGCTTAGCCTGGCCGCCATGGAGCTGGTAATCAGGGCACAGACAAGCATGGCCGCAAAGGTAAAGGATAAATACTGCCGTCTGCCTGAAAGGTGTAGCGCGGCGGCGTGAAAAAGAAGTTGAACAGCAGCACCGATGCCACGGAAGCCAGAAAACCATAGGTACCGGCCCTGGTGACATAAGCTGCCAGCATGGTCCCCATCATATAAATCATGGCCACATTGATGATGCCCAGGCTGTAATGGTCCAGTACCATAGAAAGAAAGGTGCATCCCGCCATGATAAGGCCTGTCTTTAAGATATCCATGCTGTATTTCCGTCCGTTTTCCGGCTTTTTAATCTTTCCGTTCTCCCTGGCCGCGGCATCCGGTATCACGTATACATCCATGTTGGGTACGGCCTTGATGAGACGGTCAATTATGGTGGACTTCAAGGAGGAAGCTGCGTTTTCTCACCGTCCTGCCTATGACAATCTTGGAAATGCCGTTCCTTCTGGCATAGCCTGCAATCTGCTGTACAATATCATCCCCGTAAAGGGTAATCACATTGGCCCTGAACTGCTTGGCCAGATTAATATTGGCCTCCATGCTCCTGCTGATTTTTGCATGTTCCCTTTTCATATCCGCTGTTTCCACCAGAACCGCTGTAAAATCCGCGTGAAACGCCCCTGCCATCCTGGCCGCGGTCCTGATTACCCTTGCATTGGTGGGGAGGGGGACAGGCATACCAGCACGTGCTCACCGGTGTAATAATCCTTGCCCGCCGCATCCCGCTCCCTGACCACCTCCCGGTTGACCCGGTCCGCTGTCCGCCTTAAGGCTATTTCACGCAGGGCAGACAGGTTTTCCACTGTAAAAAAGCGGACAGACGCCTTATCCGCCTGGTTTTTGTGGTATATCTTCCCGTCCTCCAGGCGCTGGCGCAGTTCCTCCGGCGAAATATCCACCAGTTCCACCTGTCCGGCATCATCAAAAATATCGTCCGGGATTCGTTCATATACCCGCACATGGGTAATGGATGCCACGATGTCATGAAGGCTCTCCAGGTGCTGCACATTGACCGTGGTGTACACGTTGATTCCGGCGTCCAGCAGCTCAATCACATCCTGGTAGCGCTTTTGTGACGGCAGCCCTGGGCATTGGTATGGGCCAGCTCATCCACCAGAATCAAATCCGGCCTTCTCATAAGGGCCGCATCCAGGTCAAATTCCTTCAGGATGATTCCCTTATACGTTACCGCCATTGGGGTCAGCAGCTCCATTCCGGCCAGCAGCTCCATTGTATCCGGCCTGTCATGGGGCTCTATGTATCCGGCCACCACATCCCGTCCCGCTGCCTTTTCCTGCCGGGCAGCCTCCAGCATGGCGTATGTCTTGCCTACTCCGGCCGCGTATCCGAAGAATATTTTAAGCCGTCCCCTTGCCTTGTCACTTTCCCTGGGAAAATTCTGCTTTAAAAGCAGCTCAGGGTCCGGTCTCTCATCCCGCTGCCCGTCCATAAGCCATTTCTCCTTTCTATTGCTCCGTTCTCTAAAACAGCTGTAGAGCTGCCGCAATGCGCGGCAACTCTATACACCATAAGCAAATCATGTTTAAATCCAGTCCATCCAGAGCCAGATTCACTTTCAGCACATTCACCCTGGGCTCTCCAGAACATTCCCAGGAACCTGCCCGTGGTATACCTGCTGATGACGGCCTCCACATCCTCCACCGCCATATTCCGTTCCCTGGCAATCCGCTCTGCCTGGTAGCCGGCTGCCGCGGGAGAAATTTCCGGTCCAGTCCGCTGCCTGAGCAGGTTACAAGGTCCACAGGAATGGGCTCCTCTCCCTTTCCGGATGGGCTGCCCTGATTTTCTCCACCCGCTCAGCTATCATGGCTTCAAGCTCACTGCCTGCCGGTGTCTTGTTGGAGGCACCTGCATATGCCAGAGGCTCTCCGTTTTCGTCTGTAAATGTCCCTGTATCCACATTCATGACTCTGCCCCAAAGATACTGGTTTCCGGTAAACTCCTGGGCCAGAAGGGCGCTTCCATATTTAGTGCCGTCCTTGCCCACAATCACCGATCCGTTGGCCTCATGGCCAAATGCCACATTGGCCGCAGCCGTGATGACCGCCGGGTAAATGACGCTTGTTATGATTAACATGACCAGGAAAAACCTGCCATTTTTGGCAATACTGATTTTACTGTTTTCATAAACATTCTCCTAACTTTGACTGATTCTGCTGTCTGCATCTGCTTCCTTCACACATCACACCACCAGCCCTGCGGCCGTGATCAGCACGTCGATTGCCTTGATTGCTATGAACGGAATGATGATTCCCCCAGTCCATGACCAGGAGATTCCCGGACAGCATCCGGCCGCAGAGACTTCCCTGTACCTGACTCCCTTAAGGCCAGGGGAATCAGGGCCACAATAATCAGGGCGTTATATATGATAGCCGAGAACACGGCGCTGTTTGCACTGTGAAGCCCCATTATATTGAGGGCTGACAGTCCCGGATACAATCCCATAAACAGCGCCGGAATGATGGCGAAATATTTTTCCACATCATTGGCGATGCTGAACGTGGTCAGGGACCCCCTTGTCATCAGCAGCTGTTTCCCGATCTTCACAATCTCAATCAACTTGGTGGGGATGAATCCAGGTCCACCATGTTTCCGGCTTCCTTGGCTGCCTGTGTGCCTGTATTCATGGCCACCGCCACATCTGCCTGGGCCAGGGCCGGCGCATCATTGGTACCGTCGCCGGTCATGGCTACCAGATGGCCCCTGGCCTGGTAATCCCGTATCATGTCTAATTTGGCCTCCGGGGTTGCCTCTGCCAGAAAATCGTCCACACCGGCCTCAGCCGCAATGGAGGCAGCGGTCAGCGGATTATCGCCAGTAATCATAATGGTTCTGATTCCCATTTTCCTTAAATCCGCAAACTTTTCCTTCACACCCTGCTTCACAATGTCCTTAAGCTCCACCACGCCCATAACGCGTCCGTTCTTTGCCACCACAAGAGGTGTTCCTCCCTGGTTTGCAATCCGCTTTACGATGTCCTCGCATTCCCTGCTGAACGCGCCTCCATGCCGGTCCACATAGGCTTTAATGGCGTCAGCCGCGCCCTTTCTGATCTCATTTCCATTGTAATCAATGCCGCTCATCCTGGTCTTGGCAGTGAAGGGCACGAAGGAGGCCTGAAGCTCCTCCATATTCCTTGCGCGGATTCCGAAGCGCTCCTTTGCCAGAACCACAATGCTGCGTCCCTCAGGAGTTTCGTCTGCCAGGGATGACAGCTGGGCCGCATCTGCCAGCTCCATTTCCTTGTGGCCGTCCACCGGAATAAAGGCGTCTGCCTGGCGGTTTCCAAGTGTTATGGTACCCGTCTTATCCAGCAAAAGGGTATCTACGTCTCCGGCAGCCTCAATGGCCCTTCCGCTCATGGCCAGCACATTGGCCTGGTTCAAACGGCTCATGCCCGCGATGCCGATGGCGGAAAGCAGAGCGCCGATGGTGGTGGGCGCCAGACAGATTAAAAGCGCTACCAGATTGGTGATGGACGTGGGATTGGCTGCTCCTGCCTCCACGGAGGAGAACACGGAATAGGAGTACAGGGACATGGTAACCAGCAGGAAGATAATGGACAATACCACCAGAAAAATCTGCAGTGCCAGCTCATTGGGGGTCTTTTTGCGGGAAGCTCCTTCCACCATTGCAATCATTTTATCCATGAAGCCCTCGCCCGGATTGCTGCTGACCCGCACCACGATCCAGTCGGATATAACCGTGGTTGCCTCCTGTGACGGCACTTCTGTCACCGCCGCTTTCCCGGATTACTGGAGCTGACTCCCGGTAATGGCGCTCTCATCCACCGAGGCCGCGCCCTCCACCACGTCGCCGTCTGCCGGTATCTGTTCCCTGCCTTAATATAGACAAGGTCCCCTTTCAGTTCCGTGGATTTCACCCTGACGAGCTCCTCGCTTTTGCGGTCAGCCGAAGGAATCCTGGATGCCATGGTATCCTTTCTGCCTGCACGCAGGGCATCTGCCTGGGCCTTTCCCCTTCCCTCTGCTATGGCTTCCGCAAAGTTACCGAATAAAACCGTAAACCAGAGGATGACGGATATGGCCAGTATATAACCCGGCGCAGCGTCCCTGATACCTGCCAGAGAAAACAGGAACATCACAAAGGTCAGGATGGCGGATACAAAAACCATAAACATGACCGGATTCTTTATCTGGGTCCTTGGATTCAGTTTAATAAAGGAATCCTTAAGGGCTCTGCACATAATCTCATGATTGGAAAATATACTCTTTTTTTGTTCATTCATGTCTCATTGACCTCCCTAAGCTATCATCTGGAAGAACTCAGCCACCGGGCCAAGTGACAGGGCCGGGAAAAAGCTGAGGGCCCCTACCAGCAGTACCACGAAAATCAAACAGGAAGATAAACATGGCATTATGGGTGGGAAGGGTGCCGGAGCTGACCGCTACCTTTTTCTTTGCCGCCAGACTGCCTGCAATGGCCAGGGTGGCAAACATGGCAGGAACCTTACAAACAGCATAATCAGTCCGATGCTCACATTCAGAAGGGCGTATTGCGTTAAATCCGCAAATGCGGAACCATTGTTGCCGCCTGCGGATGAATACGCGTAAAGGACCTCTGACAATCCATGGGCTCCCGGATTATTCCAGGCTGTCATGGGTGGACGGAAGCAGCGTGGCGATACCGCTGCCCACCAGGATAGCCACAGGGGTCGCAAGGCAGACCAGCACAGCCATCTTCATCTCAAAGGGTTCTATCTTTCTTGCACAGATACTCCGGCGTACGCCCCACCATCAGCCCCGCTATAAACACTGTAAGGATGGCAAACCCCAGCATACCGTAGAGCCCGCAGCCCGTACCGCCGAATACCACCTCAGCTGCATCAGCAGCATAGGAACAAAGGTCCGCCAAACTGGCGTGTAGCTGTCGTGCATGGAGTTGACGGAGCCATTGGAAGCAGCCGTGGTAAAATGCCCATGTACCGGATGTGGCTATGCCGAATCTGGTTTCCTTACCTTCCATATTACCGCCTGCCTGTCCTCAGTCCCCATATAGACCCGCGCCGTCCTGGGCTATCTGGGGTGCCGGCCTGTTCACTGCAGCCCACAATGGCCAGCGCTGCCGCCAGCATGCATGAACATGGCCAGGAACACCGCCACGCCCTGTGTCCTGTCCTTCACATTTCCTTCCAAAGGTAAAGCACAGGCCCGCCGGTATGAGAAGCAGGGAAATCATTTCAAATAAGTTGGATAACGGAGTGGGGTTCTCAAAGGGGTGCGCCGAGTTGTTGCCCCAGAAACCGCCGCCGTTGGTTCCCAGCTGCTTAATGGCAATCTGGCTGGCCGCCGGCCCCAGAGGAACGACTCCTTTGTGACCTCTGAGGCGGTGCCGTCCTCCTGTTCCACCACCACCGGTTCCACCAGCTGTACCTCATCGTACTGCTTAAAGGTCTGGAACACCCTGGGAGGCAATGGCAAGAGATACCACCACTGACAGCGGAATCAGTATGTAAAGGACTGTCCTTGTCATGTCGGTGTAGAAGTTTCCCAGTCCCCTCTCCTTCACGCGGACGAATCCGCGGATCAATGCGAACAACACTACAATTCCCACAGCGGCAGACACGAAATTCTGGAAATTCAGCCCGATCATCTGGCTGAAATAACTCAGACTTGACTCTCCTGAATAGGCCTGCCAGTTTGTGTTGGTGGTGAAGCTGGAGGCCGTATTAAAGCCCAGATGCCAGCTCATTCCGCCCATTCCCTGGGGATTAAGGGGGAGCAGGTTTTGAAAGCACAGAATGGCCCAGAGCACCGCCAGGCTCATCACGCTGAATACGGCTGTGCACACGGAATATTTCTTCCAGCCCATCTCCTCCTCTTTATCAATCCTCAGGACCCTGTATATCCAGGTTTTCCACGGGCAGCAGAAGCCTTGACAAAACACCCGCTCCCCCGTTCATCACCTTTCCCATATAGGACCCAAGGGGTATTGCTAACACTACCAGTATGACACAGTAAATTATCATCTGCAACGCCACATTCATCATTGTTTATCACCTCTCAATAAAATGATTACCAGGTAAGCCAGTATAATAACCGCGGTTATTCCTATGATACCTAACAGTAATGCCATGGATGATTCCTCCTCTTTTCAAGATAGGGGTATGGGTACCACAGATGGTGATAAAGATTCCATATGGGAGCTGGCTGCTTTGTATAAATATAATGTTAATATAAAGAAATACGCTCCGTCCTCTGTCGCAAAAACATAATGCGGCTGCATCCATGTATGCGATATACATGGATACAGCCGCAGCTTATCACAATATTTTTTATTCCATTATTCCCAAAATACCGACATGAGCTCCCTGACAGCCCTCTCACTGTCCACCTCCACCGCAAAAACGCGTATTCCGCCTGGAACGGGTGCCCTCAGATCCGTCACAATCATTCCCCTGCAATAGGTGCCGCCACTTCCACCCTGGCCTTCCTGCTCTCGGTACGGACCAGGCTGGGCGTCACGGCGCACATAACAGCCAGGGGATCATGGAGAGGACAGTCACCCATGCACAGTAGTTCTGGGTCTGGTTTCCCCTGAGATAATGGACCATGGCCTGCCTCATATAATCCACTGCCGGACGGCAGGCCGGCTTGCAGCAGCCCGACAGCCAGTCCAGATGCTCCATTTTAAGCCTTGTCCTCATGGTGACATCCAGTCCCACTACCGTGATATCCATACCGGAGGTAAACACCTGGTCGCAGGCCTGGGGATCGCAGGCCACATTGGCCTCGGCCACAGGAGATACATTTCCGCGCATGGTCAGGGTACCGCCCATCATCACAAGGCCCTTTACCTTATGCACAAAACCGGGATATTCCCTAATGGTGCGGGCTATATTGGTCAGAGGGCCAAGGGTGATGACCATAAGCTCTCCCTCATACTGCTCAGCCAGATCCATGTGGAACCGGCTCACGTCCACATCCCTTGCCCTGCGGCGGCTGGGAGGCAGTTCCACATTGCCCAGCCTTTTTGCCGTGTATAAAGGCAACCCGGCCGTCCCATTCCCGGCAGGATGGCTTCTCCGCCCCCACTGCCACCGGTATATCGGGCGCTCCTGCCAGGTCCAGTATCTTCATGGTATTCTCCGCTGCCAGCCATGCCTCTACATTGCCGCACCGCAGATATGCCCACTATCTCTATCTCAGGATTAAAAAGCGCGTATAATAGGGCGATGGAATCATCCAAACCTGTATCCATCCAGTAAAACCTTCATCTGCCTCTCCTCTTTCATTGTATATGCGGTATGTCCGGCGCCAGTATCCTGTCTGCTGTCCGGCTTCCTCTGCCGCCTCTGCTGCCTCAGCCGCCAGTTCCAGGGCGCACCGGATCATGCTGTCCAGGCTCTGCTCCCGTTCCTCGTTGGTAAGAGCCCTGTCATGGTGGATGCTGCTCCCCACAGTCACCATGCTGAGCGCTCTCCTGCCGCTCTTGCCGCTGTGCAGTGAGGGACAATGTCTCATTTCCTGGACCAGAACCCCCATTTTTCACTGTCCTTTTTCTCCCTGACAGTCCTCATAAAACACATCCGAACTGTATACATTCCCTGCCCGGAGAATTGCCGACTGTTTCTGGCATGGGCCGCAGCGGCCTCACAGAAGGAAAATCACGCTATGGGTGCAAAGGTTCCCGGCAGATGGGCGCTGGGAAGAGTTGGAAGTTGAGATTGCAGCAGCCATAGCGGCGCGCCGTCCATTGCGGAGGTAGATAACCCGCGGTCCCCACCCGGATGATTATTGTCCACGTGTAATTTGTGATAGAGCTCGTACGCATAGATACCCATAGGGAATGCCCATGCCGCTGCCCTGGACCGATAGTTTCTTACCCTTATAATATCCTGTATCCATTCATGCCCTTACCCGGTTGTAGCGAATCGTCGGTCAGATAGGTCTCTGCAATGTATTTTGCGCGCAAAGGGTCACCCGGCATCAGGACAGCCTTGCCAATCTGTCCTGGTCCCGCTTCATTATGGAATGTTTTCATATTTGATTACTCCGATTTCTTTATTATATTCCTGTCATTCTTTCTTCGTATGCTCAGCTCATGCTGCTCGGAACCAAAGAACAGCTTTGTGACAGCACCGGCGTATCATACTCGGAATAGAGAGCACCAGAATCCAGGATTGGGCTCCTACTCCTGCATGTTCAGTATATTTGCCAGACGCTCCCTGGCCTGTCCCAGGATTTTGGCATCGCTGTACAGGCCGCCTTCGGACAGCAGCCCGGTATAATACTGGTAAACTGTATCCGTATCTCTCCAGGTCCACATCGCTGTTGTCAAAAGTACCTCATGAGGCATATACACCATGGCAAAGCCAGCCGGCGTATCACCACTGCAGTAATAGGTTATGTCAATGACCGCCACCACGCTGGAGGGCGCAGCTTAAAGCACCTGCTGGTGTTGCTTTTGGGTGGCCGGCTGGAACCCTGGCGGTCACCACCGCTTATCAATGGGCCTGCTGCAGAAATCCACAATGGGATTTCCCACCTTCTCCAGCCCGCTTTTGCTCCATATCCTGGATTTGGAAAGCACAATGTTGCCCTTTCCCTGATGGTTTATGATTAAACCATCCTCCTGGTAAGCAGCATGGCCTGCCGCAATAGTGCCTCTGCTGACTGCAAGCTGTTCTGGGATGTTCTCCTCCGGGCAGCTTATCCCCAGCCTTGTACTTTCCCTCTTTCAGCCATTGGCTGATGGTTTCATAGGCAGTCACATACAACGGTATCTTTACATTCTTCTCATTTATCACATTGTCCTTCACAGGTCTGCTTGCTCCTTTCGCGCGCCCGGCGGGCAGTCCTCACTATAGCTCACTATAGATTAGTATAGAACTAATCCCATGAATTTGCCAAATTACTCGGACCTTTCACCTCTTCCCACAAACAGCAGTACCAGCAGCGTCACCCCATAGGGCAGCATCTGGACAAACTGGGACGGGACAGACGCATCCGTCAGATAGAATCTGGCTGCCTGGGCCACCGCAAATATCATTCCGGCTCCCATGGAGCCCAGGGGCTGCCATCCGCCGAAAATGTTGGCTGCCAGTCCCATAAAGCCCCTGCCTGCCGTCATATCCGCCACAAACAGGTTGTTCTGGGAAATGGACAGGTAGGAACCTGCCAGCCCTGCAATGCTTCCTGCGGCTATCATGGCAATGTAACGGTAACGGTTCACCTGCACACCGGCAGTCTGAACCGCGTAGGCTGGTCTCCGATGGCCCGGTACCTGAGTC
>SCPN01000437.1_pt1 | contig 23180 bp, 14 predicted proteins | sample 6106831 | NCBI WGS metagenome assembly SCPN01 (sample SAMN10720447, study PRJNA508395) | human gut metagenome | isolation source: Participant 1, 0 month
CTAAAGAATCCGTCGGAAATATAGCCGATGAACTGTCCGATAGGATTGCCGGTCTGTGACATATAGGAATAGGGTTTCACTGACTCACTTTTCTCCACAATCTTATTATGGGCATATCCGTAAATCGCTTTTACGGAATATCCAAAATCTCCTTTTTGATCTTGATAGCCTATTTCCAGATCGTATCCTTGATTTGTTACGACACCATAGTTTATGGAGCAGTCCGTTTGAACCGGCTGCAGGAATATCTTTCCGGCTCATAGGATGTTACTACGACGTTCTTTAAAAAAGTCGATATTGGCGGATATTTTGTCTTTCAACCATTTTGTCTCAATTCCTAAGTTGTATTTCCGTGCAATTTCCCAAGTGATATTTTCATTGGCACTTTTTCCTTGAATCAGACCTGTAATTGCAGGATTCTGAGTTTCTCCAAAAGTATAACCTAGTCCATTATCATATCCTGAACGATAGTAGTAAGAGAAACTTCCCAGCTTGTCATTTCCAACTTCACCATAGTTTTGTGGAAACTTAAGATTGGGTTTTCTTTAAAGAAAGGTTCATTAGTGAGTACCCATCCCATTGATGCAGCAGGGAAAAGCTGATAGCGGTGTCCTTCTGCAAAACGGTTTGAACCGTTATAGCCGGCGTTGATTTCGAATAGATAACGATTCTCATAATCATAGTTAACACGTCCTACTAAAGCCTGATAGATATGGGGTAAGAAACGTACCGGGGTGGAGGTGTAACTCATATTGTAAAGAACTAATCCGGATATGTTATGTCCTGAGAAGGATTGTTTATAACGAACTGCTGCTTCAGCATATTTGCGATGTGTAGCTGCTGTTTTATTAGTGGCTTTTGTAGGCAGCACCATTTCAAGTCCCTGTTTATAAGTTTCGGCTATCGGGTTATATTGATAAATGTTTGGACGTTGTTGTATGCTGCGGTTATTGTTCCAGCCGGCATCATAAGAGAACTTTCCATCGATGCTTAATCCTTTCAATAGTTTTCTTAGGTTATATTTGAAAACGAAATCTGTCTCGAGTTTATTGCTAAAATTGAGGAAAAATCCTGAATAGCATAATGTTACGAGTGGATTCTGTCTCCATATACCATCGGCAGCGGCATAAGTACCGTTTGCATTCAAGATTGGGAAAGCTTGGGGAGAATTACGGTAGAACATACCAAATAGTCGTAGTGCTTCATCTCCGTTGGCATCATAACCGTATGGGCGGTTCTGACTCCCGAAACGATAAGCAAGATTCACGGATACTTTGAAATCTTCAGTCAGGTTGATATCAATATTCGAACGGGTAGTGAGCCTGTTGTACCTATATTCTGAATCATACCCTTCTTTGTATAAGCCTTTAGCTACATCGGGCGAGGCTGCTAAAAGAGCTTGTATCGTTTCATGTTCTTTAATTTTGTCTACATCTGTCTCAAACATACCAGTCTGCGTGAAATATCCCACAGAGACAAAGTAACGTACTGTCTTGTTTCCACCGGATAAGTTGACGTTGTATTTTTGTTGGAAACCGTTCTTCGTAAACATATCTACAAAGTCGTTGTCCGGGTGTGTAAACGGACTTTTCTGGGTACGATAGAGATAGTTATCATACTCTGACAGGAAAATTCCACGGGTATTGCCGGTATCAGATGGGTCAAAGCCATCATTGATGGCACCCTCACGCATGAATCTTGAAACGGACTCTGCATTTTGTGTTTGGGATATACGATTGAAGGAAGTAATACCGAATTCAGATGAGAAGGATATTCGAGTCTCTCCCTCACGACCTCTCCGGGTAGTTACCAATATTACACCATTTGCTCCTCGTACACCGTATACGGCTGTTGCAGAAGCATCCTTTAACACGGAGATAGTTTCTATATCATCAGGGTCGATTTGTGCCATAGGCCGTTCTACCCCGTCAATCAGTACTAAAGGGCTAGAATCGTTCAATGAAGCGCGACCACGAATAAACATTGTAGCCTGATCACCGCCGGGACGTCCGCTCTCTTGCCGGGTTACCAGTCCTGGGATGCGGCCACCTAAAGCGTTTGTGACACTTGATACAGGCATGCTTTTCAAGTCTTCAGTTCCGACATTAGAAATTGAACCGGTCAGAGATACTTTTTTCTGTGTTCCATATCCCACCACAACAACTTCATCTAATTGTGCAATGTCTTCTTCCAAGGTGACATTGATAAAAGGATGATTCTTTTTTATGGCAATAGATTGTTCTATAAAGCCGATCATTGAGATAAGAAGTGTTTGCTCTGCTTCGTTGGACAATGTAAGAGTAAATTTTCCATCCAAACCAGTCACTATTCCATTATTAGTCCCTTTCTGAAGGACAGTAGCGCCAATCATCTCCATTCCTTGGGCATCTTTAACAATTCCGCTAACTTTGGTTTGTGCACAGACATGCCAGATGGAGCTGGTTAAGCATATGAATAATATTATTATCTTTTTCATGTTTTCTATCTATTAAATAGTTTTGATGCCCGTTACCAACCTGGATTCTGTTGGATGGAAGGGCTTTCCTTGATTACTTTCAGAGGAATAGGATGATAATACATGTAATCTTTAAAATTGCGTGCTTCATCTACTGTAATGCGTGTATAATGAAGCCCGGAAGCATTTTCTTCTACTTTCATTCCGATAATAGGTTCTCTAAGTTGATTGCCATCCATCCAACGTCGCAAATCGAAGTAACGATGTTCTTCAAAACAGAGTTCGATACGGCGTTCTTGTTTCACTTTTTCCATAAAGTTGTTATCTGTCACCCCATTAAGAAATTTATCATTTGTTCCGAATCCTGCTCTGGTACGTATTTTTTGTACGGCTTCTATTGCTGTCAAACCATAGCCTTCTGGATCCGCACTCATGCCGTAAGCGTGATGCATGGCTTCTGCGTAGGAAAGTAGGATATCAGATAAGCGAATCATCGGGAATAAGTGGAAAACGGTACCCACATTGGCCTGTCCGAAGTTCAGTGTTTTGTCCAGGAATTTAGCTAAATAATATCCTGTATTGGTCGAACGGTTCTTTACTTGGTTGAGTCCGTCTATGGTTGTGTTATCGCTAATTCGCGTATAAATGGTATTCTTTCCATAAACCGAACCGTCATATCCGATAATTGCTGTCAAACGCGGGTCTCTGTTAGTATACATGCTTGCACCGTCAGAAGAATGGGTATAATCGCTTCCATCTTTCATGGTAAATGCATCGATCAATTGCTGTGAAGGTACTGTACCTCCTCCCTGATCTTTTGAGATTGTAGGGGGATAATGTCTGTTTTCCAGAGCATTGTCCTTAGCAGCCGTATAGAATAGGATATATTCCGGATTAGGATTGGCATTGATAAAGATCTTGTCGTACGTCTTAGCAGCAGTAAGAGCTATCAAACTATATTTTTTACTTCCATCCGGAGATATTGTTCCGTCTGCATTTAGATTGATTACATCTGCACAAGCTTTGGCTGCAAGTTTCCAACGTTCCGTCACATCCGAGCCGTCAGTGTAGCCTAGTAGTGGATCGTTATTATCTGTTCTGTTGTAGAGTGGACTTGCGGCATAGAGTAATGTCTTGGCTTTAATAGCAAGTGCCATTCCTTTAGTCATACGGCCATAAGAACCATTCCCACCTTCCGGATCAACTTTCAATACAGCGGCAGCACTCTCACATAACTGTACGATGTGATTGACGCAGTCTTTGAAAGAGTCTCTTGCCTTTGTCTGCAGTTCAGGATCGTTAACTTCGTAAATACGATCGACGATAGGAAAGCCTCCGTAGTGTCTTAACAGGTTAAACTCAAATAAGGCTTGTAAACATTCAGTTTCCGCACAATAGGTATCTTTAAATGCCTGGATGTCTTCTTCTGTCTTATTTTGTAACACCAAGTCAGCCTCACGCAAATACTTGCGGGCAAAAATGGCTTGTTGAATTCCCTTGTATGACTTATTCCAACATTCTTCAATCGGATTTGAAGAAGTGATATACCCACGAGACAACTTATGAATATCCGAATCTATGATTGTACTTATTCCATCATTGGTGGCTGCATCTAAAAAGGCATTTCCTACGTGGTTGAAGCCTTCGGGAATATATGCATACACCTGATTAATCGGTTTCAGATAGTTCTGTTCATTCGTAAAATATCATCAGGCTGGGCCCAGTCATAGGGCATGTCATCCAGATAATCACAACCGGAAAATGTTAGTGTTGCGCTTATTGTCAAATAAATTATCGATTTTTTCATGCTATCAGAATTTTAAGGAACAACCTATACTCATGTTTCTCGTCAAAGGAGCTGCCAGTGAAGGAGCTTCAGGATCAACCCATTTATATTTTGTCCAGGTAATCAGATTCGTTCCGCTAAGGAAAAGTCTCAATCCCTTAAGATGGATTTTCTGTATCATTTTTGTAGGAAAGTCATAGGCAACTTCCAGTGTTTTTAATCTTAAGAAATCAGCATCCTTCACATTTAATGTACTTATCTGCCTGTTATTAAGATTGGCATTGTCCAGTGTTGTTAAACGTGGGAATGTTGCATTCTGGTGTTCGGGTGTCCAGTAATCAAGTTGATGCTCAAATATGGTTCCGTTATCTGTGAAAGGATTCATCACTATGTCCGAATATTGACGAGAGACTTTTGCTGCTCCTTGAAATAATGCGGTGATCGAAAATCCTTTGTAGCCGACTCCTAAGTTAATACCATACATAATTCTGGGAATGTCTCCGTAACCGATAGGCACCATATCGTTTACGTCAATCTGTCCGTCTTTGTTTATATCTTCATAACGTACATCACCTGGTTGGACATCAGAGAATGTTTGTACAGGAGAGGCTGCTATTTCTTCCCAAGAATTGAAAAAGCCTTTTGCAATGTATCCTCGATTTTCTCCTAAAGGCCGTCCCTGATTCTTCAACCATTCGTATGGCTGATCTACTTCACCGTTTGCAATCAGTTCATTCGTAGAATAAGAGAATGTACCACCTATGAAATAGCTCCAGTCTGCAATATTTGAATTCCACATGGCAGATAAGTCTACTCCATGGCTATTGATTTTGCCTATATTCTGCTTAAATTCCTTTACATTGCCGACAAGAGAACTGATTTTGTTATTTACTACATACATATCATGACGGTTGTCTTTAAAAAATTCTGCTGTAACAGATAACCGGTCTGAAAATAGTCGGGTATCTATTCCGATATTCAGAATTCTGGCTTTCTCCCAAGTCAATCCGGGATTTGGAAGTATATCCTGAATGTATCCTCCAAGCTTTGTTCCCATGTTTACCCTGTGATATAGACTTCGTTTTGCGGCCACATACGTCCCCTGTAATAAAAGGCGTCTACGCCGGATGAGTTGCCGACTTGTCCATAAGATGCTTTTAGCTTCAGGTAGGGCACTATTTTTTTTGCATCTTTCCAGAAAGATTCGTTAGAAACAGTCCATCCGGCAGATATTGTAGGGAAGAAACCGAATTTGTGTCCCGGACCAAATTTGTGAGATCCCTGATAAGCTCCGATAACATCGATGCCATATCTTTTATCATAATTATAGCCGAACCAACCATTTACGCTTTGGAATCGGGTTGGCAATACCATTTCATCATTGCTTTCATATTGTTCATAGAAAGCTAAAGCCGAAACTCCATGTTTTCCAAAGGTACGGTTATAATCTAATTGAGCCACGATACCGGTCCGGCGGAAAGAACTGGTATTATCTACCTTGTTTATCATCGAGTCATCCTCGCGGGTCCGGCGGAGAACATCTTCATTCGTGGCATCCTTTTCGTAATATGCGAAAGTTATTGTACGTCTGATAGAAGAAATTGTGCGTGAATCCATGGATAGAGCAACAGAAGCTTTTAATCCCTCTGTTATGAAGGAAAGATCCTGTGAGAGTTTTGTGCGGAAAGAACCATACAATTGTTTGTCCTGGAAGTAGCCGGAGCGATTTAGCATTGCCCATGGATTTTCACGGAATGCATTTCCTGCTACAATTTTCCCATCTTCTGCATTGATAACATTGCCGTATTGATCTGTATATCCTTGGTCATTGTACCATTCTGGGAAGATTCCTTGCGGTAATGTGACTAGATTTTTATAGATATTTTCGGCTCCGCTGCCAGGGCCATTCTGACTTTGATACCAGCCATACAGATTTACATCCAGTTGGGTAGTGCGAGTTACGGCAAAATCGATATTGGAACGGATATTAAACCGTTCAGCAGAGTGATTGGTATTATAATCATGTGAATCATCTGTATTGAAGTAGCCATTGTTACGAGTATACATTGCATTCACGAAATATGTACTTTTTTCTGTTCCTCCTTGGATATTAAGATTATAGCGCTGGCTCCATCGGATATCCTTCAAATATTTATCAGCCCAATCTACATTGGGATATAAAATGGAATTAGGATCATTCTTAGCATAATTCATTATATCATAGTTTGAATACAAGGGATCCAGATTGTCATTATGGCGGGCTATGTTGTGCTGTTTTGCATAATCGGCTGCGTTTAATGATTTTAATTCTTTAAGTGGTTGTTGAGCTATAATTTGAGCTGTCAATTCAACCTGTGGTTTTCCCTTTGCTCCCTTACGAGTTGTAACCAGAATAGCTCCACTGCCTGCACGCATTCCATATAAGGCTGTTGCTGCAGCATCTTTCAATACGGTAATTGATTCTACTTCGTGTGATGACAAAACAGCAAAATCCCGTTCCTGTCCATCAACCAGTACTAATACATCGGGCGAATTACTTCTTTGTCCTCTTATCCAGAATGAATTCTGTTCATTCACTAATCCACCACCTTGCACTTGTCGGGCAAAATAACCAGGTACCAGTCCGGCTAATACTGCCGAAAGATTTGTAACAGGTAGATTGCGTAACTGTTTACCCGAGATTGTATAGGCTGAACCGTTATAATCTCCCATAGGGAGTACACGATATCCTAAGTCCAAGGGTACATCTTCTTTGTTTTGGACATTTTGTGCCTGGCATATCAAATAGCCAGGAAGTAGCCCAACCAACAACATTTTCTTTAAGAACTTCATACGTATAAATTTTGAGTTAACACCATAGTAGATTGATTGATGATGAGGTCACCTCATTTATCACCTTCAGTGTGGTGACGATTGCTGATAGGTGTATGAGAAGCCATTTTATTGTTATCATTTTGAGACATGAGAAACCAATATAGTTCCCCATGTCTCAAGTTTTTAGATTACTTCCATGATTCTACTCGTAAATCATTCACAGGATCGCGACGTAACACTAATTGTTCTTTCACTTTATAGCGTTTGCCTGCCAATTCATAGGTGTAATTCAGGTTGATTTCCGGACAAGGTTTGTCTCCACTGTTGAAGGTGTAAGTCGGACTTTGGGCAATGTAGCTGCCATTTCCTTCAATGATTGTAACTCCTCCTTCTATACCTTCTATTTGAACATTGTAGTCTGAACCAGATTCGCCGTTGTTGTCGATTGTCAACTGGAAACGATTGATGTTGCTTTTTGCTAAGTTTGCTACTCCGGGTCTTAACAATTTATTTTTCGCGAGAGTACTTAGTTCCAATGTATTATTATTTATCAAGTCTTTTTCTTTATACACCACAGTGGTACCTTCTATTGTATTTCCATTATCGTCTACTTCACTTACTTCACCTTGAAGGTAGTAAACTCCGGAAAAGGAACTGACATACTTGATTGCTACAATAGAATAATCCGCTCCCTCGCGAATAGTGTTCATGGAACTTTCTGTAACTTTGAAAGGGAGAGCATAATGGGTAGTCAGACTTAACGGATCTGTATAAAAAGCATCTGTAAACTTGATTTCAACATCTGCTACAGGTAAATTAGATTTCCGCACTTTAAATATCTCCGGATCTTCCAATATGTAATACTCTTCGGGAAGAAGTGTAAGAGGAGTACCCTCTAATAAAGAAGCATCCAAGGTAAATTTAGCCCAATCATTCATGTCAACTTCTCGTTTACCTCCTAATGATACTCCTACATATATAGGCATGTCACGGTCTGATATTACTGTACGCAATGGGTTCTGTAAAGCAAAACCAACATTTGTAGTTTCATAATCATGCGTATAATCTTCATAGCAAGACGATAAACAAGTCGTCAAAGCAAGCAATATTATTTTTGCAATTTTCATAATCGTATATAATATTAGTTATTATTCCACCCCATATTATTTTTGAGGTTTGGGTTCTTTAATAATTCGTCGTTAGGTAACGGCAAATAGTAATAGCGAAGTGCATCCAACGGACGTTGTTCTATTTCTTTTATTTCATAAGAAAGACCGTTGTCTGTTCTTGTCACTTGTATTCCTTCAATAGTGGTATCTAGGGGAAGTAAACAGCGGCGTAAATCCCAAAAACGGTGATCTTCGAAAGCAAATTCTATACGACGTTCATTTTGGATTAATTTCCGGAATGCTGCTTTTCCTTCAGAAGCTACTTCTGACAAATAGGTAGCATCTGTGATACCACCTGATTTTTCACGTATGATTTTTAAGACATCATAAGCACTATATTTACAGTCGTCACCTTTACTTTCAGGTCCCCATGCTTCATTGGCGGCTTCTGCATAATTCAGCCAAACTTCTGTTTTACGTAATAATGGGTTAAAGTGCCGAGAATTCAATGTTTGAATCGGATCCAGCATATTTTTTTGTGTAGTAGACAAGAACTTAGATAAATAATATCCCGAACGACTGGCATAAATGTGAAAACTCTCTGAATCTTTTCCACCTTCAGATACATCAATGTTTGAGTTATAAGCTCCAAATTTTTTTCCTTGATAATATAGATTCATATTGAATCGGTTATCTCTAGCTATCAAATACGGATCTTGCTCATCATATAATGAACGTGAATCTGTTATTGGATAACCATTTTTGGCAGGAAAGGCGGCAGCTAAATTATGGGAAGGAATTGTTTGTGCATTTCCCAAATAAAAAGGAGGATAGTGTCGGCTTTCCATACCATGTACAAGTCCCATGTAGGTGCGGAAAATAAAATCGGCCGGGGTATCACTGCCAGCGTCAGCCAAATCTTTAGCAGCCATCGCTGTAAAGGTATAGTTTATCCCTGCGTCTTTGAGCACTTCATTGGCAAAAAGAGCAGCACGCTCCCAACCAGCTTGATAAGTAGCTTCATTTAATACAGTAAAATTACCCATGCCATTTATTTGAATTACATCCTTGTCTTGATAAGCCGGACTTGCTGCATAGAGCAAAGTTCTTGCTTTAAGAGCATTTGCCGCTAATCCGCAAGCTCTACCAATTTTAGATTTTCCGACAACTACATCATCTCCTGTGTAAGTTACAGGCAAACGTCTTGCAGCTTCTTCACAGTCGGAAACAATCTGGCTGACGCAATCTTTATACGAGTCACGTTTAAACAGGCTCGGCTTCGCAGATTCCTTATCACCAATGAAATGGTTGGTGATCGTATATCCCAATGCTTCTCCTTCGTCTGTTCGTCCTCCATAAGTTTGTAACAATTTGAAGCTGCACCATGCTCTTAAAAAATAGGCTTCGCCAAGTAAACGAGTCTTTATTGCCTGATCAGTTTCTTTACTTACACGATTGTATATTACATCATCTGTAACTCCTTTTTCCATGAATAGATTGATGCTTTGTATCTTATCATACATATTGTCCCAATTTCCAAGTGGATTTGTTGATCGGCTGAATGCTCCCATGCTAGCCCGGTATACACTCGAACCATAATTTCGGGTTAGTGCATTGTCTGTTGCAGCATCTAAGAAATTATCATCATAATGATCCGGAACAACCATTAAATCTGCATATACTTGCGTCAAAACGGCTTGTGCCATATCGGGATTAGTCCATACGGTCTCACTGGACCATTCATTTGTCAATTTAGGGTCAAGCAGATCTTCACAAGAAACAATACTTCCCCAAACACAGGCTAACAGTATTAATTTGCTTATTTTCATATTTGCATATTTTTTAAGTTTAGAAAGAGACGGATAAACCGCCGGTTACAGTCATATAGGCCGGATAATTTGTGATTCCGGCATTTAATCTTTCCGGGTCCAGATCCTTTATTTTAGAGAAGGTAAGCAAATTTGTACCACGTACGAATAGTTTACATTTGTTTGCAAAGAATCTACCTGCCTTATTTTCAAATGTATAACTAAGTTCTATATTTTTCAAACGGAAAAATGAGCCATTCTCTGTCCAGAAACTGGAATCACGAAAGTTATTGCTTTCTGTCGTTGTTGTTAATCGGGGCATTGTACCTGAAGGATTATTAACCTCATGGTAGCGATTTAATGCTAATTCAGAGTATCCATTCAGACCATTATTCCAATAATAAGCGTTTGTACATAATTGAGTAATACCTGTATGAAGAGTTCCTAACATATAAAGTCCAAACCCTTTGTATTTGAGGTCTACATTGATTCCCCAAGTGGTTACAGGAAAACTTTGCCCTAGGCTCATACGGTCATTATCATCTACAATCCCATTGTTGTTTAAGTCAGCGTATGCAATATCGCCGTTTTGATATATACCGTATGATTGTAATGAGTGATCTTCTAATGGAATGTCTTTTCCAAATAATCCTAGTGCTTGTAAGCCAAAAATAGTACTAGTAGGCCGTCCAATGGCTTTACGATAGCTTTCCACTCCTTCTATTTCATTCCATTTATCTAATTTATTTTTTGAATAAGTCATATTGGCTCCGACTGTGTATAAAAAGTCCCGTCCGATATTCCCTTTCCAGTTGATTGCAATATCTATACCTTGATTAGTCACTTGGCCGATATTTTCATACATGGTATAATTCCCTGCTGTAGCGGCATATTGGGCGTTATTCACTCCGATGATATCTTTTCTACATTCATGGAAATAATTGAGTTCTGTGCTTAGGCGATTATTAAAGAATAATCCTTCGATACCAATATTAAACTCTTGAGAGTATTCCCATGTTAAATCAGGATTTCCCCAGCGAGCTAAACTAACTTTATGATCTGTTTGATCCTGGAAGAAATTATAGTTGCCATTATTATTCCAACCAGTTTGATACAAGAAGAATCCAGTATTACCTGTATAGCCTAATACACCGAAACTTGCTTTTAGCTTCAGAAAGTTAACAGCCTTTACTTCTTTCATGAAACTTTCGTTAGAAATTATCCATGAAGCTCCTACAGCCGGAGAAAAGAAAAAACGATCGTTTTTATCAAATTTGTTGGACCCCATACCAGCCAGAGTTAGCTCGGCTAGATAGCGTTTGTCATAACTATAGTTTAAACGCAGAGAGATGTTGGCATCTTTAAAATCTTGTGTCATTCCTGTCATCTCATTCTTTGTATACCGGAATGCGCCAATTGCTGAAAAGTCATGCACTCCTAATGTGCGTTCATATCCTATATCTGCACGCATACCAAAATAGCGGTAGGTATTATTGGAGGCTATCTTTTGCGTTTTGGGCAAATCCAGCTTTTTCATCTGTGTATATCGGGTGATAGTTTCACCGTCTAAATCACTATAAGTGTCAATGGCATAGGTCGGATAAGTATTCCTTAATTCTTGACGTAAGTAACTATAATTGTCAAAAGTTACATAAGCATTAAATGTCAATCCCTTAACGTATTTATTGAAGTCAAAATTTGCTCCAAGGTTTGTTTGGCTATTTACATACCTTTCGGAAGTGTCACCTCCATAAACCATATCTGCATATAAATTGTCTACTATCCGTGTGCTGGCTCCGAAGAATGGCGTGCCATCTTCATTGGGGGTAAACTGTCCCGATAATGTTTCATTAGGAATAATGAAAGGGTACTCATTGGGACGATTAGAAGATAATGTACTGAATATGCCTGCACCATCTTTTGCTCCCCAGTTTTTCAGTTCCACACGAGCTGCAACATCTGCTGTTACTGTAAGAAAATCGGTGATTTTAATATCCAGATTACCACGTGCATTCATACGGTGTAAAGCCGAACGTTCTCCAACTTTTTCTAATCCGGAACCACCAGTATATCCACCAACTAATGCGTATTTCACACCTTCATTACCTCCATTAAACTCAATTGTACCTTTTCGGTAGATATTTTGGTTTAATAAGAACTCATTGTAATAATCAACATTTGGATACAATACATCATTGACTCCACTACTATTTCTGTATCCTTCTAATTGCGTGTCAGTATAATAAGGATTCATCCCATCGTTTATACGAGCTTCATTAAACAATTTTGAATAGTTGTAGGAATCCAGATACTTAGGTACACGTGTAGAGGGCTGTATACCGTATTCTACCCCGACACGAACAATTCGTTTATGAGCTTCTCCTCTTTTAGTACGTACCAAGACCACTCCGTTTGTGGCAGCTGCTCCATACAGGATTTTGGCTGTAGCATCTTTTAAAACTTCGATGGATTCTATTTCTTCCGGTAAAATATCATCTATCGGGCGTTCTATTCCGTCAATAATAACCAAGGCCGTATTTGTTCCATTATTGTGTTGTCCACGTACATATAATGTTGATGTGTTATAGCCCAAGCCGCCATCACCGGAAATAGCAATTAGTCCGGCAGCCTGTCCTTGTAAGGCATTGGATAATTGTAAATCAGGGTATTTTAATACATTTTCCATAGATAACTTGGATACTGTACCTACCAGGTCCCGCTGATACGTTTTTCCACCGTCTGCACGTTCGTGTATGTCCCTTTCTGAAGCATATAGATCTTCATTTTGTAATTTGATGACAGTGGGTTGTTCTTTTGCGAGGTTTATTACAACATCTTTATAACCGAACGCTTCAATTAATAAGGTTCCATCAGCTTTTGTTTTGAGTGCAAATTTTCCATTTGCATCTGTATAGTTTATAATAGAACCTTCACCGCTCAATACTGTTACTCCGCTTAGCGGTTTACCTGTGTTGTCTGTCACCAGCCCTTTCACTTCAATAAGGGCTGTTTTTTTCTTTTTAGGTTTATCCTGTGCTTCTAGCGAAGTGGCTATGCCGGATAATATAGCAGTGACAAACAGAATAAATATGAATTTATTATATCTTTTCATTTGATTAAGCCATTTTAATTACCAATATGGGTTTTGTTGCAAATTATTCAATGCGTCTACGTCATGTTGAGGCAAAGGATACCAGTAATTCTTCTTTGTAAAAGAACGCACTTCCGGAGTTATATCGATTTGTTCATAATCATAAGTCAATGTAGACTTATCCGTGATACTTCCATGATTAGATTCTCGTGGTGTGAATAATGCTCCTTTAATAGGATAAGTATCCTTGAATGTTTCTTCCAAGATCATCCAGCGGCGGATATCCCACCAACGATGATTTTCAAACATTAATTCTACGGCACGCTCACGGCGATAAGCTGCACGGAATTTATCAGGATCGGCTACAATATCTGATGGCAGATCTGTTAAGCCAATTCGTCTGCGAAGAATATTAATAGCTTCTGCAGCTGATATAGGACATCCTTCAATAGTTGCCGTAGCACTTCCACAACCCTCAAATAGCGCTTCTGCATAATCTAAATAAATTTGCGAAGCACGGATATATATGGTGAGGAAGCGATAGTCCCACCAACAGTTCGGATTGTTCTTTTCAAGATACTGATTGCATTCCGGCCACATGAACTTTTTACACATAAATCCTGTGAACATTCGTTTGTTGCAGTCTTTTGAGTTAACATGTGCTGATAGGCTGCTCCTCCTTTGTAGGTTGTAATGTAATAGGTACGTCCATCAGCGTAATGTCCCCAAGTTGTTCCAGGTAAAAGTATGTTGTTGTAGAAACGGGGATCACGATCCTCAAATGGTTTATGGTCATAGTCAAGTGCATAGCCGCTTCGTGGGTCATCAATCGGGTAATAAATACCGTCTGCTCCCTTCTTGTCAAACATGTTGACGATATTCAAACTTGGGCAGCACATGGAATTTCCATCTGGTCCCGAACCGAATGCAAGATCCTCATATTGCCAGAATGTGCGGATAGTGCGTTTTTGGTTTTGATTAGCAGCGTTAGGAAATTGTCGCTTGACCCAAATGTATTCCGGTTGATGCACAGGTGGATATTTAAAATAGAAAACATTCGTATATTCTTCTTTACTAGCCAAACCATAGGGATAAGGGGCAGACTTGCTTCCATCCATATAACGTATTACTTCATAAGCTGATTTTGCTGCGGATTTTGCGCGTTCCGTGTCATAGCCTTTGTTTTCTGTAGAATTTAAATCATTCTGCATCAATGGACTTGCATCAAACAACTGTGCCCATTCTTTAAGTGCCATTGCTGCAATTTTTGTGGGTCTTCCATAGTTTGGATCATCCCAACTGTCAGGTAACATGTAGATTGCTTTTTGTATATCTTCCATCATCCAGTCGTGTGATTCATGGTAGGTCATACGGGGAATATCATCATCTCCACCTTCAAAGACCTTGTCAATAATAGGCATCCCCCCATATCTTTTGATTATCTGAAAGTAGAACCAAGAACGATAGAAATAAGCTTGTCCCAGAATCTCATTTTTTTGTTCAGGTGTCAAAGGAGCCTTATCGATATCATTAATAATGCGGTTATTGATACGCAACGCCTTATATGATCGAGATATAGCTGTACTTCCAGCATTACCGATTTCGAAAGTCTTATTTGATTTGGCATTACTTAACCAGTTTCCGGAATGTAAAGTAAAAACGGCAGATGAATTATCTGTAGTTGCCATTTCGTCTGCAAAGAGACCGACAAATGCGCGTCCATTTTCCCAATTATCCATCACCATAACATTTTCCAATTGGTTGAAAGATTGGTCTAAGAAACCTCGTAAGGAATAGTAATCCCTAAAGATATCATCTTCTGTCAATCCTACATCTTCCCTTTTATCTAAGAAGTCTTCACAGCTTGTCATCCCGCCAAGAATGAAAACTGAACAGATATATAATAATACTTTTCTCATCTTTATTTCTTTTGAATATGATTAAAATGAAACTCTTAGTCCTAAAGTGTAAGTACGGACAATCGGATAGCTGCCAACACCTCCTGTTTCAGGGTCCACGCGTTTGTCCCCTTTCCAGAAGGTTAGTAAATTATTCCCGTTCATGTAAACCTGAAGATTAGAGATATGGGCTTCACTCAACCATTTTTTAGGGAATGTATATCCTATCTCCATGTTCTTTAATCGTATATACGAATAGTCGGAATAGCGATAAGTACTTTCCACTTTGTTGTATGTATTGTTCAAGTGTGTAGCAGGTCGCATAACACCCGATGAATTAGCTGTTTCCGGCGTCCATCGTTCCATGGATTTTGGTTGAACACGTATGTTTGAAGCTGGAAAATCCCACAGATATTGATCGAACTGTAACTTATATATATTGCGTGGCGAATAGAGCATTGCACTGAAGTTAAGTCCTTTCCAATTGAACCCGAAAGAAAATCCGATGGTAGTCAATGGGTAATTCAATTCGTCTACAACTACCTTGTCGTTTGAGTTGATTATCCCGTCTCCATTGAAGTCTATATAGATAAGGTCTCCCGGAATTACTTGTGATGCTGTAGTACCATTTATAGCTGTTTGTGCGTAATTGAACACATCGTCTATCGAACCATAATTACCGACCGCAATAAAACGGTTTTGATAATCAATCGGTTTACCTGCAGCTTTCAAGTGCTCATCCGCATTTCTAGGATCATCTTTATAGACAATCCGGTTTTCGCTGGCTGCAAAAGTTAAAGCTCCCCAGTAATTAAAATTACGTCCGATTTTGTCATTCCAGCGTAACTCTAATTCTAAACCATGATTTTTCGTTTCTCCTCGGTTGATAGCGTTAAAAGTAGCTCCTACAATGGAAGATGTGGTTTGTGGAGTCATTAGAATATCTTTACGATTCTCTTTAAATAAATCCAAAGTTAAATCTAACTTATTCCATAAGCCAATTTCTATTCCAAAGTTATGTTTAGTCGCTTTTTCCCATGTTGAAGTCAAGTTAGCAATATCTCCTTCTGTATAGAGCGGGCTATGTGTGACTCCTTGTGTATTTCCTAATTCAATACTTCCTAAAGAATTAAATAATTGGATGTAATTCCAACGTGCAGCAGCTGCATCACTACCGACTTTTCCGTATGAATATCTAAATTTTAGGTTAGTCAGCACATCTCCAACATGTTTCTTTATAAAAGGTTCTTCTGAAGCACGCCATCCCAAAGAATAGGAAGGGAACAGGCCGAAGCGTTGTCCTCGGGCAAATTTTTCCGAACCTGTATAAGAGATATTCATCTCTGCCAAATAACGTTCTTTCCAGTTATAAGTAACACGTCCCACCCATTCTTCACGATAACTTGGGAATTTGATAACTTTATCATCTTTTGAATCAGATACTTGACGGTTCATCAGAGCTAACGCTGTTACATTATGACTCCCGAATGAACGATTATATTCCACAGAGAATTCGTAATATAACTTACGATTATAACCATCCAAATTATCATAAGAAACGTTGGGAGGGAGTTCAATATCCTCATCATTTGGCCATCGTTTTTCCAAAATCATGGGGTAAGTGAGGGAACCATCTGCATTGACTGTCGGATTAGAATAATCATATTCGCGATGGTATTTAATAATACTGTTTCTGGATTCAAAATCATTGTTACCCCAAATTTCACCAGTCTTTATACTAGAACGAGTAGTGGAAGCAGAGGTGTATGAAACTTTAGCGGCAGCTTTTAGTCCTTTAGTTAGAAAGTCCAGTTTTTGTTCCAAACGAACATCATACCATCCTTGAAAGGTTTTATACAGTTGTGATCCATTTGTATTCATATTACAAACAGGATTATAGCCGGCAGTAGATCCATCTCCCCAATAGCCATCACTATACTTTATCGGGAAGGAATTGGTTGGTGCCGCAATGATTCTAGTGTACACATCATCAGCAAAATTGTCATTGCGGTATCCCATTTTCCCTGCAATATTTACTGATAAGGAAGTCGTTTTAGTTAAATTAAAATCTAAATTTGAACGCCAGTTATAACGGCGATAGTAGTTCCTTGGATCAAAATTCTCCTGTTTCTGTAAATCATAAATATCACCGTCATTTTGATAACCGATGGAGGCGAAGTAACGCATGAAATTGGTTCCTCCGCTGATATTCACATTATATTGTTGGGAAAAACCTGGTTTAACCAACTCATCCCACCAGTCTACTTGTGGAAAGACATCATTATAAGGGCCGTAGTTGCCTGTATCAAAAGCATTTGACCAAGCATTGATGACAGATTGTTTAATTTGTTGATTCCAGTTGTTGTCATTAGCTACAGCTTCATTATACATTTTCATAGATGTAACATAATCTGCCCATTCCATATTTGCAGTAGTCTGTTTAATACCAAAGCTTGTAGAAAAATTGATGTTTGGTTTCTTATCTTGTCCGCGTTTGGTTGTTAACAATATTACACCATTTGCACCTCGAACCCCATATACAGCTGTAGCAGAAGCGTCTTTTAGAATAGATATAGACTCGATTTCATTCATGTCAACATCGTTCATATCCCTTTCTATACCATCCACTAATACTAAAGGGTCAGAGTTTTGCCAGGAAGCCTTACCACGAATGTACATTTTGGTATCACTTGCTCCAGGCTTGCCTGACGTATTGATAGCTACCAAACCATTTAGTTTGCCTTGTAAAGCTTCTGATACAGAAGTAATATTACCTCCTTTCAACAATTCTTCTCCTTTAGTTTGGGTAATGGCGCCTACACTTGATACCTTTTTCTGAATACCATAACCTACTACCACTACTTCTTCTAGTTGCTTGCTGTCTTCTTCCAGAGAAATGATAGGCTCTTTTTTCAGATCATCCACTTTGATTTTCTTTTCTTGATAGCCGATATAAGAGATTTTGAGTACGGCATTAGCAGCTACAGATAGCGTAAACCGACCATCTATGTCAGAAATGGTACCATTCGAAGTGCCTTCAACAGTAATATTTACTCCTATTAAAGGTTCATTACTTTTTGCATCTACAATTTGCCCTTTAATGCTATGATTCTGTCCCCAAAGTAGAGGAGGAGAGAGTAGCAGAGCTAGAAAGAGTAGACACATCCACTTAAATTCCAAGTTTTGATGTTTCATAGTAATAACGTTAAAAAGTTGTGTGTATAAAAACATTCTTATTTCTTTTTCTGTTTTGGGTAAGGTTCTACTATACAGCGTTTAGCCCATATTTTGTAAGCCTTTGTCATTTCAACTACTTTTTGCCATAGCATTATTGATGAACAATAATGCTATGGGCAAAATGAGATAATTTGATTTTATAGTAATATTCTTTAAAGATCTCATATGCATAAATTTGAAGTAAACGTCGTGCTAACTTTATTGATTATTCTGAACTTTATCCATTAATACCTTCATCCAGTATCCTCCGATCACCGAACGGGCTCTGAAGCCTACCCATCTACCGCTGTCTGTATGGTGCCAGTCGCTGATAGGTACACGAGAGACTGTTTCATTGATATATTTATAGACAGGATCAGAGAATTTCTGGAAAGTTTCCTTATCTGATGACATAGCTGCCGTCCACATGATCCAGTCGGATTTTGTGTATTCTTTACGAGAATCCAAAGGGAGTCCATAAGGATTCTGTTTTGTTAGATAATAATTGAGCTCTTTTCCAATTACATTATTAGGAAATAAATTCAGATTCCACAACTTATCCCAAACCATATTGTATTTTTGGCTCCAGGTATCTTTACGGTCAAAAGCCAGACGGTAATGATCTCCCTCATTCGCCATTTCTTCCCATTTCACCGCCATTTTCTTGGCTATAGCCGCATATTTGTCTGCTACATCATTCAATCCGAGCATCCGAGCAATTTCACTGTATCCGGCCACTCCCATGATCGCTTTCACGGAAAGATTGGCATTATGAGCCCAATGTCCGGCGAAGTCATCCGTGCAAAGTTGGTTTCCGGGTCCTGTCCAACTAAAGTTTTTTAGTTATTTAGTTTATTATCAGATATGTATAGCTAACATGTCTTGTTTCTGTGTTGTAATTAGTTGGTTTTTCGAGTGTTTTTGTAGTCTATAAAAATGATTTATTTCTAGGATTTGGGGTATCCCAGATTGTTTCAACAAATTCTAATTTTAGAATAAAATATCAACAGTTCATGCATGATAAAGAAATAATATATCCCCAAATGTAGTTTCAGGGATCAAATAAGATGGAATAAAGACATGATATATTAGTGGCGGTTTAAAACAGACTAAAATGATTCCATCCATTCACTTGACCGACAGATGTTTTTATATCCTTATCTCCATTATAAATCGCGAAACATTGTTCCGTTGGAGTATTAGATAGTTTAGCCCATTTTGAAATACCTTTAAAGAAATCCGGTGAATAAGTTGCTCCTGATTTGATTTCATAGGCATACTGTTTCCCGCCAACCATTCTTAATAAGTCAACCTCATTGCCAGTACTATCACGCCAAAATGATAATCCCGGTTCAACACCTCTATTATAGGATTCTTTTACAAATTCATTGATGACAAGATTTTCAAACAAAAAAAAAAAATAAAAAATGAGTAGTTATTTGTTCTGCATTTTGTATGTCAAGTAAAGAACAGGCTAGCCCTGTATCATAAAAATATAACTTAGGAGTTTTTACCAATCGTTTGGCATAATTGTTATAATCAGGTTTCAGTAAATAACAGATATAACTTGCTTCTAATATAGATAACCAGTTAGTAGCTGCTGTGACAGAAATTCCACATTCATTTGCTAATGATGAAAGATTTAATAATTGCCCTATGCGACCTGCACATAATTTGAGGAATTTAATAAATTTACTTAGATCCCCAATATTACGTAATAATCTCACATCTCTTTCTACATATGTTTGTATATAGAAAGGATAATAATCATCCGGATTTATAGCTTTATCATAAATACGTGGATAAGCTCCCTTAAAAACTTCTTCATTTACACTGGATGGCAATATTTCTCCTTTTTCCATTTCATAATGCGAAAACGGTAGTATTTGATACTGCCGTACGTCCAGCTAATGATTGATTCACACTTTCCATTAATAAGAAGTTATGAGATCCGGCCAGCATATACATACCTTCTTTATTCTCTTTATCGGTATGCGTTTGGATATAAGAGAAAAGTGACGGAACTCTTTGAACTTCATCGATAATTGTTTTATCCGGGTAGGTGGAAAGAAATCCTCTCGGATCATCTGTAGCAAATAGTCTCATATCAGGATCTTCCAAAGACACATACTCATAGTCCTGAAAGGAATTCCTCAATAATGTTGATTTTCCAGATTGTCTAGGTCCTGTCAATGTAACAATCGGATATTTATTTGCCATTTCAATTAGCTTGGATTTCAGTATTCGTTCTATCATTGCTGCTCTTATTTTACTGTTTGCAAATTTAATCTTTAAAAGTGAATTTGCAAAACTTCTCTGTTTTTTAATTTAAAGTTCTCTATTTATATTAGATTATATTAGATCTTTTATAATCATATCTGCAGCATACTATAAGTAATTATAATTTAAGCAGCCTGTCATTGAGCTGGATTTAAACAATGGCAAGCTGCTTATTATTTATCTTATATTCAATAATATACCTTCTATCTGTTCTACGGAGCGTATCAAAGCTATTTTAGCATCAAAGAATTTCTTAAAAACAAGAACTTACATTCAACAACTGATTCGCATGAATAATTAAGGTTGCATTGCTTCATTTTAAACAGTGATGCTTATGACTAATTATTTTCTAGTGCTGTATTCAATCGGAGAACACCTTCCAAAAGAGAAGCTCCACTTGCTTGTGCGCCCATAGAAGCAATATTTCCAGTAAATATGGATCCCCAATAATAGTTACAATACATTTCCGGATAAGTTCCACGAGTCAAGTTTGCGCTCAACGTTTCTGCATTTTTTCGCAGGAAAAGAATCAGATTCTGCCTAAGTGTACTATTAGCAGCTTCATCCAATGCCAAATTGACTATATAAGGAATCAAAACAGCTTTAAAGATGCTTTGGTCCATAGACGGACCTTCATTACGCAAAATGCCATTAGTTAAGCACCTATCACTGGTTGTGACATAGCTAATTACTTTTTCTGCACATGTCAGATAATATTTTTCATTTGTAATATGATACAATTGCCTACTTGTTCTCCATACGTACCTTGCGTATAGGTTAAAGGAGGTTCCTCTATTCTACCATCTCCCAATGTTAAGTAATTATTGTCGTAGGCAAATTTATGGAGTATTTTAGCATCTGATAAATACTTGTCTTCGTTGTATTTCTTATACAATTTGGTAGCAATCAAAGCACCGGGAGCATTGGTACATATATTCCGGCTTCGCCCATTAGAATTATTTTCATTATTCCAAGGAAGTCCAGTTCCTTTATCATCTGTCCATTTTCGTGTAATAATGTAATCATACAACCTCTTTGTATCGGCAAACTTATTATCGTCTAACACTTCTGACATTCGCAATAAAGTCAGACCAATCCAACACATATCATCAGTATATGGATTTGAAAAGCCTGTAGGATCGTTGTTGTCGTGATGATAATTATTTCCATGATTTTGAAACCATCTTTCAAAATATTCTTTATATGTCGCAGCCAATATAGGATTATTATCTTTGATACGTTCATAAGAATACAATACCACATCAATAGCATGAGCCTGTTGCCAATAAATATAAGTATTAGCCGAATTTCCAGATATATTTTGGGGGGATACCCAAAACGTTCCTTTCGTTTTATCCATAAACTGTTCAATAAGTACATACGTACAACTATCTGCCAAAGGTACTCCCTTATTCGATGGAATAGCAGTAATGGTAACTCTTTCTGATTTTCTTCCGTAGTTATCCACCACAACAACAGATATGAAATAAGGCTCTGCGGATGTCAACCGGAGTAAATACCCTTCTCCTTCTGAATCATCACTCTTTTTCGTCATTGGAACCTTTCTGCTTATAATAGATCTCTACCCCTAGCATATTGGTCACAGTAATCGGATTCGTCCATGTTAGATAAAGTTCATTGGGATTTTGTGTAATCTTAGCCTTCAAATTCGTCACTGGTGTAATAGTTATTTGCGAAGTATCGGTGCTACCCTCTATTGTATTGGTATCCTGTTCATTTGTTTCCCCACAGGCAATACATGAAAATATAAAAATAATAAAAACAATACATATTTATTCATTGCGATTAATAATAAACGATGAAATGCTATGGATATTTACAAATATCCATAGCATTTACAATCCCCATTTATAGTTTATTTATTCTTTGACCAACCTTTAATTTCCTTCTTCCCATTCGATAGCTTGGTCTTCATCCGGAATTTGAGTATTGATTTGACGTTCTAATGTCAACGAACCCATTACATGAAATTCAGTTTCGACACCGGGAATCGTTGTATAGTCTTTGAACGTATAGTTGATATTATTGATAATAATGGTTCGGTGCATTAAGTAGGGACGGATAGCGTCCATTGACTCCGTGATACTGTAAGAAGCAGTGATCTCATTATTAAAATCATCTTTACCGAGCGCAAACTGCATTTTATTATTTGGATCTGCCGGAGAAAGCGTTACTGTTCCATTATTGTTGAATTTTGCTTTAATCCGATAATTCCCTGTCTTGACGAGTTTCATCAAATAAACCTGCATAGAAGAATAACGTTTCATCGTCAACTACATACATCATGACATAATTTTCACGTATGGTGCATCTGTTTCTGAACCATTCAAATATGTTTTGTAATTTACAGCACTATAATTTCCTGAATAATCATTGAATGGCATCACACGAAGCAATGCCTTCCGATAGTGCTTTCGATAGTTTGGGTATAGTTTCCATCAGGTGATTCTTCGATAGTCAATGGTAATACCCATTTGTCTGATAAGTCGATGCCCTCCATTGAAAGTCGATAGGCATTAATGCTACATCTTGCCCGGCATTGATCTGCACCGTTTCTGGAATGAGAGTAGAATTTTGGCAATTTTGATAGTACAAGTCGGTACGATTATTGAAGCGTTCTTGGTTTAGTACTTTTTAAGGTATCTGTATCCAAACCAACATAACTGTAATGTTACGTTCATTGGTGGTAGATCCGCTCACAA
>SCPN01000656.1_pt1 | contig 23085 bp, 22 predicted proteins | sample 6106831 | NCBI WGS metagenome assembly SCPN01 (sample SAMN10720447, study PRJNA508395) | human gut metagenome | isolation source: Participant 1, 0 month
AATATATGGTTTACTCTTTCATATTTTCCGGCTCCTACATTTTGTCCTGTAAATGAAATAGCTGCCTGATACAGCGAATTCATCGCTACATAGACAAAACCTTCTATATTGGCTGCCGCCGAATTACCGGCAACCGTAATTTCTCCAAATGAATTAACCGAAGACTGTATAACAACATTGGAAAGTGAAAAAATAACCCCCTGAAGACTTCGGAAGTCCAAATCTGTACAATTTTTATAAACTTCTCTTTATTAATACCAAGATTTCTCAAATCAAGTCTGATGCTTCCGCTTTCATGTACCATGCATTTTAATATTAAAAATGCAGATATACACTGCGAAATTACAGTTGCAATCGCAACACCCATTACGCTTAATTTAAAACCTATTACAAATATAAGATTTAAAATAACATTTACTATACCCGCAGCGAAAAGATAGTAAAGCGGTCTCTTCGTATCACCTACAGCCCTAAGTATAGCACTGCCGAAATTGTATATCATCGTAGCTGTCATACCAAGGAAATATATTCTTAAATATACCGTTGCAAGTCCGAGTACAGCCTCGGGTGTCTGCATCCATATGAGAATCTGTTTTGCACATAAGACGCCGATTATTGTAAGAATAATGCCACTGTATATACTTAACATCATTGCAGTATGTACTGTCTCTGACAAATCTTTATCATTTTTTGCTCCGAAATACCTTGCCACTAAAACATTAGCACCAATAGAAAGTCCCATAAAAAAATTGGTCAGAAGGTTAATAAGTGCCGTATTAGAACCTACTGCCGCAAGTGCATTATCGCCCGCAAATCTTCCTACAACTATTATATCAGCCGCATTAAATAATAACTGAAGCATGCTTGATGCCATAAGAGGCAGCGAAAATATCAGCATTTTTTTTAAAATAGAACCCGTGCACATATCCATCTGATAAGACTTTGCACCTGATTTATTTAACATTGTATTTCATTCCTTTCACATATAACCCATTAAACTTAATTATCTTTTTTTATCTTTCCCGCCTCAACATTTTTTTCAAAAATATTTTTATATGCATAATCCCATATTTCTTTTGAGCCCGCCGCCGTATTCTTATTTCTTTCAAGAATCTGGCTTAAATGCTTTTCTAACCCAGCTTTTTCCTTCCGTAAGGTCATTTAACATAGCCGGCTGGAAGTTATCCATTGTGTGTGCAAATTTTGCTTCAGGTGTCTCACCTTTCTCAAACTCCTCCCAGAGATTCCTGAAGTTATCACGCTGGTCATCAGGCAGTATTCCGAAAATCCTGTCTGCCGCTTTTACTTCTCTCTCTCTCTGCGTCTTTTTGCCCTCTTCATCATATGCATATGTGTCGCCTGCATCTATTTCAACAATATCATGAATCAGAAGCATTGTAACCGTTTTCAGCACATCTATTTTTTCATTGGCATACTCACTTAAAAGAACTGTCATGACAGCCATATGCCATGCATGCTCGGCATCGTTTTCTTTTGTCTGTGCATCTGACTTATATGTCTGTCTTCCGATAAATTTTTCCTTGTCAATTTCACGGCAGAATTCAAGCTGTTTTTTTAATCTTTCATTTTCCATAATGATTTTCTCCTACTATTTCATATCTGTATTGACAAACTATTACCTGTGTCCCGATAAACTAAGCGGAAGCTCCAGTCCGTTTGATTCCAGAAGTTCTCTGTCATTAAGTATCTCAACTGTGCTGCCCTCTCTTATAATTCTTCCGTTATTCATAAGCACAACCCTGCTGCATGTATCCATAATCATGTCAAGGTCATGCGATGCTATTACACGAAGCTGTGAAAATGAATTAATGAGTCCTATAAGATTTTTTCTGTTTCTCGGGTCAAGTGCAATCGTAGGCTCATCAAGTAATATAATTTCCGGCGTCATTGAAAGAATTGTTGCAATTGCCGCAAGTTTTTTCTGTCCACCGGACAGCCTGAACGTATGCCTGTCACGCAGTTCTTCTATCCCCATCATTTTTAATGCATTTATCACTCTCTGTTTTATCTCTTCTTCGGAAAGCCCATAATTAACAGGGGCAAATGCAACATCTTCATATACTGTTGACATAAAAAGCTGACTGTCAGAATCCTGAAAAACATAACCTTCAATACGTCTTATATCTGAAAGATTTTTTTTATTAATCTCAAGTCCGCCAATATTCACATCTCCTGTATAGCCACCAAGCAGACCGACAAGTATTTTTAAAAATGTGGATTTTCCTGCTCCGTTCGCACCTATGATACCGACGCATTCACCGAAATCAGCCGTAAAATTCACGTTTTGCAGTGCCATACCCGAATATCCGCCATCATTTTCATAAGAAAATGATAAATTCTTTACCTCTATTCCATAATTCTGATTATTAATTTTCATATATAACACCATTTGGTCTTTCATTTAGTAACAAACTGTTTATTCACATGATATATTACGTCTGATATACTATCACATAAAGGTACGAATTACCAGCAAAACTACAAACCATGCCATCATATATACATAGTCATTTACACTCATTTTTTTATATCCTGTGTAGTTTATTTCTCCGTCAAATCCTCTCAGAATCATACTGTCATAAACTGTTTTTGCCTTGTCTATGCTCCTTATGAGAAGATTTCCCGCAAATGAGCCCCCTGCCTTTATATGTATTCCCTTATGTCCCGGTGCACGAAGCATATATGCCTGTGTCATCCTGGAAGCTTCTGACATAAGAAGTGACATGTATCTGTATATCAGAAGGATTACCGTCACAATCATTTTCGGAAAATGAAGATGCCTTAAAGCGGCACATATCTTTTCTATCGGCGTTGTTGATGCAAGAAGATATGCTGCCGATATCGTAAGAACCCCCTTTAACATAAGTGTAATCATAGAAATCACTCCATATGTGACGCAGACACTCCCTATATAAAACATTGGTCTTTTATCAAAAACCGGATTAAATATACCAACAAGACATACAAGCGGAAGTATCATCCTCAATCTGTATAAAAATTCTTTTATTGATATTTCTCCAATCACAAACAGGACCACCGGGTATATACACATACCCAGCAGCCCCGGAAGATTGTATTGATTTATTGAAATTACCAGAATAATACAGGCAAGTGTCACGAAAAGCTTTGATGTCGGATGTATATCATTAAGCCATCCCTTTTTTTGTGCCGTAACTTCAAGCCGTCTCATCCGGTCTGATGTACGTTTTAAATCATTCACTTATCTTTACCTTTTTGTTTTTAAAAAATCTGAATATAAAACATCCTGCCGTACACACAGCAACAACCATCAATGCCCCTGCAATACCTGAAACGCTTGTACCGGCTGCACTATCTGAATCTTTGAATGAATAATCAGGAAGAACTGCTGTAGTATCCTGAACCTGTGATGCTTTATCATATATTTCACCATCAGCTTCAAGTTCTGTATCTCCTGTAAGTTTTTCAATTGACCACTCAAGACCATCCGGATACTGTGACGCAGCAAGAGACAATCCACCGGCTATAACTACAGCCGCTGCTGCAAGTATGGCAACCGTCTTTTTAAGACTGAATCTGTTCTTTAACTTTTCGCTGCTGCCGCCAATTCCCCATAAAAGTTCAGGTCTTGCCTCATATACAAATACAAGGACACATGCCGTTATAATTCCCTCTACGAGCCCGATTGCAAGATGTATCGGCTGCATTACTGAAACAAATGCTCCAAATGAAAGTTTTGTTATTCCTGATGCAAGTGTTTCAAGCGTCACAGAAAACGCTCCGAGCTGCAATGTTATAACACATCCCAGTATTGAAGCAATCGTAATCTTTTTCTTTGAAACACCGTTTTTCATTATAAATTTCCATATCAGAATCGAACCTATAAAACATCCGTAAAATGCCATGTTCCAGATATTACATCCAAGTGCCAGCAGTCCTCCGTCAGCAAACATAAGACACTGCACAAATAAAACGCCTATCATTGTAAGAAATCCAGCGTATGGACCTAATAATGCCGATAAAAGCATACCACCGCACAAATGTCCTGAAGAGCCTGTTCCAGGTATTGTAAAATTAATCATCTGTGTTGCAAATACGAATGCTCCCATGACTCCCATAACAGGAATCTTTGATGCATCATCCTCTTTTTTCACCTTATAAATTGAGTATCCTGCCGCTGCCGCAGAAACCGCATACATAGTTCCTGCAACTGCCGGAGATACAAGTGCATCTGCCATATGCATAATAAATATTCTCCTTTGTTTTTATTTTTGTTTTAATTTCCGGTTTTCCATGTCTCAGACGGTGAGCAGTTCCACTTGATAGTCACACCATCTGTAACAGCCTCTATTGTACCCTGCTCATCTGTCCTGAACACCTGAATTCCTCTTTGTCTGAATTCATTTAAAGTTCTGGCATGCGGATGTCCGTAACTGTTGCCCTCTCCACAGCTTATGACTGCAAATGCCGGACTTGCAGCATTGAGCAGTTCTTCTGATGAAGACGTTCTGCTGCCGTGATGTCCTGCCTTATAGACATCACAATCTATTGAAATACCGGCATTTACAATATCCTGCTCTTCCTCTTCTTCGGCATCACCTGTAAAAAGGAATCTTCTGTCTCCATACTGAAGTATTATACTGATTGAATTATTATTTGCATCTTCATACTTTTTTGAAGGTGCAAGTATAGTAAATTCAGCATCTCCAAGTTTATACTTTTTCCCAACTTCTGGCAATGTATTTATATAATTTTTTTCTTTCATTGCCGAAATTACATCTCTGTACGTATTAGTCTTTTTTTCACAATCGGGCATCATGACATTTTCGCAATCAAACTTGTAAATAATTACATCAAGACCTCCTATATGGTCGCTGTCAGGATGTGTGCCTATAACATAATCAAGCTTTGCTACTCCTTTGTTTTCAAGATAAGCCTGAACTTTCGTACCACAGCTGTTATCCCCGGCGTCAATAAGCATCGCATGTGTTCCACATTGTATAAGTATAGAATCTCCCTGTCCTACATCAATAAAATGCACTGTCATCTGTCCGTCAGGCATTACTTTATTTTCATTCTGATACCTGTCATATATGGCACCTGCCGCACTTACAGCTATCATAATGACAAGAAGTATCACCAGCTCAATTATTCTGTGTTTTAATGATGCTTTTTTTCTGTAATTTTTCCTGTAATTCCTACTCATTATGTGATTTTTCCTGTTTCATTTTTTCTTTGATTTTTCTTTTATGAACATACATCCTGTCATCAGCCATGGAATATATCTGGCGGGCATCTACATTTCCATTATTATCTCCTGCCTCTGTGCTGTCTGCATATCCACACGCAACACTATACTTAAATCTGCTTTCTTTATGATTATACTCGTCAATTACATGTTGAAGTTTTTTTCTGAAAGTCTCGTAGTCAATTCTGCCATCATCTGAACGGATTATCACAATAAATTCGTCCCCGCCCATTCTTCCAACTACTGCTTCTTTTTCAAAAGTCTCTTTTAAAATACGTGCAAAACCGGATATTAAATCATCACCATAAGTATGTCCCATATTATCATTAATTTTTTTAAGATTATTAAGGTCAAAACTGAATATCCCAAAATTTTCATTGTTAGATGACAACTCTTCCATTACTTTCTCACAGTAACGACGGTTGGATATCTTCGTCAGATCATCCATATATGCCATCCTGTAAAGAACTTCCTGTTCCTTTGCCTCGTTCATATTATGTATTACATCTATACTGAAATTCATAATCATTACAACAACAAATATAAGCATTCCTGCTGCTGACATACTGAAGCCACTGAAAATCTGCACTCCGGTATATGTTTTTACCATATAACGTACTACATCAATAAATATAAATGCAATTACTATGCAAAAACCTATAAAAAGGACTTTTCCTGAAGATGTACCCGATTTTAATACTTTTATCATAAGAACCATCATATAAATTACTTCAAGTACAATAAAAACATGAATAACTTCAAGAAGTGACGGCAGATGATATAAATTGGTAAATTGCAGTGTAAATGATACAACTATAAATACTGACAAACATCCAACAAATATTTTATAAAGATTTATCATAAGTGTATCTTTTAATTCATATACATTATCTTTAAAATACATTGCAACAGACAACGCCCCTAAAACAAGATTAATATACTCAAGCGTTGTTGTAACAGGCAATGGTATATTAAAAAGCTGCGTAAGTCTATAATTGCATGCAGTCCATGTACCAACTGTCACAGACAGGGCTCCTATCCAGAAAAGTCTTGACATTCCTGTTCTTTTTATCATCATTATTCCGGCAAGTGCCATTATAAGTGCACCAAATAAAATCAATGAAACTGCAGATACATATGGAACACGGTTCTTTATCATCATCTGTTGGAAAACATCCGAATATTCCATAAGAACAGGTGCATCTATAGATGAAAATGTCGCGGCTTCAGTAGATGTAATAATAATTCTTATATTTTTTCCTACATCTGTCTTCTTGACAGGAATATAATGCCAACCGCTTCCTACCAGCTTATTTTCTGCATATCTGTCTTCGCCATATGTATACACAAGCTTTCCGTTGACAGATACTTTTAATACCGATGATGTTGTAGGTATCTTTATAACAGGCGTGTCATACTTAAAATTTTTAGGTATTGACGTATATAAAACAACTTTGTCACCTTTTCCCATTGTCTTTGTAAGCCTGAAGTTATTCAGATTGACATCGTTATATGATTCACCATTATATATAACACTCCATCCGTCATCAAGAATTATATTCTTATCATTGTTAACCCCTGCGTTGACACCGGTAATCACATACAATGCAGCAAGACAGAAAATTGCAGCCGCAATAGCAATCACTGCAAATATTTTTCCACCAATTGTTTTTATAAAACTATTGTTCTTTTCCATTTCTTTTCACCATTTTTTTAATACAGCGTTTTACTGCTGCTGCTGACTTGGCAACTGGCATACGCACCGGTCTTAATAAAAGCCACACATACGAAATAAATCTATATACAATATTATTCACAGAAAACATTCTGCCGTTTCTTTCAACAGCAATAAGCTTTCCGTGAATACATTCTTTTTCCAATGGTCCCTCAATCTCACTCTGGTTATCTCCAACCATATAGAATCCATTTTTATCTATTCTGCATATTCTGTGTAATACAAGAATTCCTGTATTATCATGTCTTCTGTATAAAACAGCATCACCTTTTTTGAGCTTATCAGGTTCAATATGGGTAATAACCGCATAATCCCTTCCTGGAACAAATAAGGGATACATACTGTATCCCTTAGGTTTGATTTTTATGTCATTTTCCTTTAATGTCCTGATTACAGCACTATGTTCATCAATCTGCTTATAATCCATATATTATATTCTTTCGTCTCTTAAATTAATCAACCTGTTCAGCAACTCCGTAAGGACATCCCTTATAATCTGCTCTGAAAGCACTTCCTGAAGTCTGTGCTCCATCTGTCTTTGAGCAAACCTGACATATATCAGCTCCGGCATTAGCAAACTCTCTTCCGTAAGGACAGACACCTGTCTTTACATCTCCGCTTGCCATGTATACGCTCTCAGCAACGTCTTCTGTTGACTCTACAACCGGTTTTTCATACTTCAACATAATAAAACTCCTCCATTCATAAATCAAAGCATTACTATTTTCCCATATTATAATGCTTATAAATCGCGGCTGTCAACCCTAAAGTCCGCATAGCCACTGACTTTAGGGTACTATTTTTTAAACAGTTTCATATCATATGCAACCCTGCTTCTTGCACCTGCACTTTTTAGTACACTGCGTATTGTTGTTTTCCTTACAGTCCTGTTATTTCTTACAAAAACTGCAAATGTTTTAACCCAGAGATAAGGCCACAACAGCTTATTATCTTTCTTATCGGGATTGTTAAGTTTCATCTGATGATGGAACTCTCTTACATAGTCTGCAAACCTGCTGCCACGAAGCACAACCATTCTTTCATCTTTGGTACTGCCAAATTCCTGTGCCTCGATAATATCTTTAAGGAATATATCGGTATTAACTTCTGTTTTTTCATCCTGTATCATAAAAAAAACATTTTCTTTTTTCATTCCAAGATACTTTATACAGATTATATTCACAGCTTTAACAAAACCTGTTATTCCAATGCTGCTTATCATTGAATAAAATGTATTTTTCTGACTTTCATCATGTTCGCTATTCCAGAATACAACCCAGTCACACAAAAGTTTGAGTCCGAACCCTGCTCTCACAAAATGGTGCAGCATATGAATGGCAAGACTTAATGCTTCCCATGCCATCTCAGGACATACTATATTCATTCCATCAATATTTTTTAAAATATTATGAACTGACATTTCTTCAGTATACTGCTCAATCTTTTTATTCACATCGTCATCATCGAACTGTTCTGCCAGTGCCCTGTGAAGTTCTATTATTACGCCGTTCTCATTATGCATTTCAACATGATGCCATGCATGCTGTTCCCCCATTATAACCACGCCATGCAGTTCAAGCACACTTACGGCTTTATCAAACTGCAGCTTATCAGGAATGAGTATATCAATATCACCTGATTTTCTAAGACTCTTTACCGGATAATATGCAGCCGTTCCAGCACCTTTTAAAAGCACTGCCGTAATTCCAGCATCATTTAAAATGCTCATATACTCATTAGTCAGGTATGAAAGACGGCTGTTCTGGATAACAATTTTTTTTGCTTTTGCAACCGCCTTAATCTTAATATTATCAGGCACGCAATCCATAAAATATAACTCATCTGCTATTAACGGCAGAACCCCGTGGCCGTCTGCCGTCTTGATAATCTTATTCCATTCATCTTCACTATATTCATTAAATTTCTGTATAGAATCTGAATCGAGTTTTCTACTTACATCTTCAATAATGCTTTTTACTTCAATAGCATCATTTTTTTCAGATACAGGCAGATTTAGGGCATTATTAAGCAATGTAAGAAGCCCATATTCCCAATTTTCAATCACATCACTCTGTCTGTTCATCTACACACTCCATTTTTCCCAGATTTTCCTACTTTTATAATACTAAAAAACTTTGCAAGAAGAAACCTGAAATTTTTGTTATTTATGTTAATAATCAAAAATATTCCGTTCATAACAACAGTTACTATTACAAGTCTCAACGCTATCTGCGGTATGCATCCGGCAATTCCTGATATTTTTTCAATTCTGACACATGCAAAATGAGCCACTGCCCATGCAAAAGCCGTCTGTACAAAGTACCATGCCATACACAGGTAATATCCTGTAACACACTCCTTAAAATGATACTTGTATATAACAAAAGGTTCTACCCACAAAGTTGTGAGCACCGTGCTTATCAGTGTTCCCATAAATATTCCAAAAACACCGAAATTATGCACAAGTATAAGAGATGCAATAAGATTAATTACTGCTTCTATGACTGCTTTATATCTGTCATACCAGAAAAGGCTTAGGCCCAGCGAATTATGGAAAATCTTGCCTGTTTTTGTTATTCCATATATATAAAAATTGATACATAGAATAAGTACAACGTTCGTTTCAAAAAGATATTTTGCACCAAAACTTAATTCAACAAAAGGATTTAAGAGTTCAAAAAGGCAGACTGCAGCATATGCAAACACCCAGTGGTTAAAAAATGCGGCTGCATTAAATATCTTTTTTACCCTCGATGAATCCTCTGTAACTCCAAGATTACCGACACTTGCCGTAATTCCGTCAATAGCATCGCTCATAACATGTCTTATCGAACCAATAAGAAGATAATAATTGGAATACTTACCTACACTTGCAATCCCAACAAATCCCGAAATAAGCAGATTATCTGTATTATTGACGATTACATTACCGACCTGATGCATCATCATGGCTTTAACATTTTTTATAATATCTGATTTTGTCTGCGTATCAAGTTTTTGCACATCTTTGTCGTTCACATACGGAAACAGCTTATCTGTCTTTTTTGAAATATAAATATTGGAAAGTACTGTCGCCGCAATGTATACATAAAGATACAAAATAAAATTTTTTGTAAGAATAAGTATCGCAATCTGAAAAATATCCTGAATCACCCATGAAAATGTCTTTGCAACAACGCCGATATATTTCAGCTGATGAGCGTCAAGCAGTGTCTTTTTGTAAATAAGGAGATATGATGCTGCCGAATTTATAAGATAAAGAACATAAATATATGTAAGATTTTCTATATCCGGCTTATTCTTTATAAGCACACCCATAAAAGGTATTACAAGAAGTCCGGCAAACAGCACAAAGCAAGCAACTGCCCTGTAAAACCATTTATATATATTCATAATCGACTTTTGTTTTTCTATGTCATTTTCTGCAATCGGTTTATATAAAGCAAATGAAATAGCTGTCTCTATTCCCATTTCAGAAAGTGATAACACATTCAGAATATCAGTAAAAAGTCCGTTGACACCCACATAATTTTCCGACAGCATATGTGTAAATACTATACGGACAACATATCCCATAATAATTGCCATAAATCTCGATATGAGTCCTACTGTCGTATTGTAGGCAGAATATTGTGTACGGCTCTTTGTTTCCATTGAAAAATCCTCGTTTCTGTGCTCAGATTGAAAATAAATTTTCTTTTAATTATAGCATTGATAGCACCTTAATGCTATAATATGAAGCATGAAAACTTTTAGGACTAAAAAAAATTATCTTATCCGCATTATTGCGGCAATTTTTACTGTTGCTGCTGTTTTTTCGGCTCTCATATGCTTTGCCCTTCACTTTTATAACAGCAGTATTTCATACACATCATCCGGTTTCGCTCCTGCAAATGATATACTTAATAATCCTTATTGCGGCTGGTATGATATGTTTGGATATACAATAAGTGATGCTTATGCCGATACTTTTGACAAACGCACACAGGACTATATACAAAAAAGCGGTTCAACAAGGCTTGTTCTTCTTGAAATCAATCTCAAAAATTTTAATAACACAGAATTATCTGACAACGCTCTCGCCCAGATTGACAGAATATTTACAATGTGGGGTGAAAGCCCGCATGCTGTTATTCTGCGTTTTTTATACGACTGGGATGGAAAGGCGATGCAGACAGAACCAGACAGCACTGAAACCGTCAAACTTCACATGAGACAGACTTCTGATATTGTAAACAACCACAAAAATTCTATCTATATCATGCAGGGAATTTTTGTCGGTTCGTTTGCAGAAATGCACAGCTCACATTATATGGACACCAACAGCATGACTGAACTTGCACTGCTCTTAGACAGTCTCATTGATGACGACATTTACCTTTCCGTAAGAACTCCTCAGCATTTACGCACTATATTTAAAACTGCTGACATTTCAAAGCTGAAATCGGACGGTCACAGAATAAGGATGGGACTTTTTAATGATGGCATGCTCGGTTCCTATATTGATGTTGGAACGTATGGTCCTGAAAATTATCATTTTTCCGATGAGGAATATGATAAAAAAGGAAACCGCAGCCAGGAAATAGCATTTCAGGATGAACTGTGTCTTTTGGTTCCAAACGGCGGCGAAGTGGTTCTTGACAATAAATATAACGACATAGACAATGCTGCAAAAGACCTCGCATCAATGCATGTTTCGTATCTTAACAACGCACACGACCTTGCTGTAATTAATAAATGGAAAAAACAGACTTACACTGACCCCGACGGTGATTCTGTATACAATGGCATGTCCGCATACGATTATGTAACAACACGTCTTGGTTACAGATATTGTCTGCTGTCATCATCATTTGAGCACAAAAATAATGCTTTTGGCGGTTCACTTCAAATAACACTCAAAAATGAGGGATTTGCTCCGTCTTACAAAGATTTTGAAGTCGAACTTTTTATAATAAAAGACGACAACTCTTCCGCTCCGACAGATTCTTACAGTGCTGCGGCAGACAACACGGACATCGTCTACAGTGCAAATCTGACAGAAAAATACCCAGCATCCACATGGACACCGGGTAATGAAATAAATCTGGATATATCTGTTCCTCTGCTGCAGATTAAAAAAGCAGGAAATATAACAAAAGTAAATAACTACAGCATTTATCTTGTAGTCCGCGATAAAATATCGGGCGAAATCATAAAATTCGCCAATGACGCTTCTTACAATGATTATGGATATTATATCGGTTCGTTAAAAATCTGAATCCGTTTATTATCGTTAAGCCTTTTTATAAAAAGTGTTCCACCATTTGTAACAGCTTTTTTATCAAATCTGACATTTACAGATTGTCCCGGTTCAAGCCCACGGATTACATCCGATGTGAAATCTTTGTCACCGCAGCTTATTACAAGACAGAAATTCTGCTTCAGTGACGCATAGCCGATATTTTTAATTGTAAAATTTATTTTGCCTGTAAATGTTGTTTTTATAATTTCAATATTAATACAATATCCAAGACTGCGGCTTATTTTTTCATATATTCCGCAGTCTTTCCATTTATTTAAAACTTTATCGTCATACTGGCTGTTAAGATATGTAACATGAAGTTTTCTGAGATATTCCTGTGCATTGGCACCATCGTTATATACATTGTCATTTACTGCTTCTCCACCACACAATACGCCATTTTTCAGACATTCGTCAACATATCTGTACTCTTCGTCTCTTTTATCACTGTCTGATGAAAACGTACCAAAATCCGTCTGTGATGCCATAAGTGCATCGTTAAAAAATCCTGTTATTTTCGCTGTATTGTCATCTAGTGCCGCATGCTGTGCCGGCGTTCTTACTGCAAGCGGAATTGCACCTTTTACCGCCTCATACATTGCTGCCATAAGGATTCTTACACTCATTATATCTGCATATCTCGATGTGTGCATCTCGCCCCAGCTTCCGATTAACGCTCCCTGCATTGTAAGAATATTGCTTTTAAATGCAAGAACAGCCTCTCCAATCTGTGATATATGCCGTTTTACGAGATTTATCGAATCAGGCTCATTTTCAAGACCTTTTCCATCCTCGTCATATACAAAACGAAGTATTACTTCCCTGTCATATTTTTTAAAAAATTCAAGAATATCATTAATCTGCCCGATTGCTTTTTCGTCAAGTTCCCTGTCCTTGAAATCACCTATGCAGATTCTTGCAAGAACTATTCCCTCATTCTTTTTCAGGCTCCATTTCAGCTCTTCAAAATCGTAATCCTTTTTCAGTCTGAACGGAAATATATTATACCAGCCTCTTGATGGGTTATATTCCGTGCAAAGAAGCGACAGTCCATACTTTTCCAGTTTTTTATTGTTCATGTTTCTTATGTCTTTCCATACGTCTCTTTTCTTTGTGCTGACGCACTACCACAGCAATGAGACTTAATGTCATGTGACACATATACCATATAGGTTTAAGTCCCGAATGCATGCTTTTTCCAAATTCCCTGCTGTGCATTACAGCCGGAATCTCCACCACATTATAGCCTTTAAGTATCATTCCTGTAATCATATTGGCATCGGGATAACGCTCGTCAAAATTACCATATTTTGAATAATAAAGTACCGCACGCCAGCTAAGTCCCTGAAGCCCCGTTGTAGGGTCCATAATAGTTCTTCCTGTTGACATCTTAATAAATGTACGGAATATTGAATATGCCAGCTCTTTTAAAAACGATGTCTTATAAGGCGAACTATCCTTTAAATAACGGGAGCCAAGCACAATATCAGGATACGAATCGTTATACTTAGTCTTTAAAGCCTTATATATATTAAGTATGTTACATACATCATGCTGTCCGTCTGCGTCCATCTGAATTACATACTTGTAATTTCGTCTTATCGCATATTTATATCCAAGCTGCAACGCACTGCCGTATCCAAGATTAAATATATGTGTTACAACAGCATGATTACGCTGCTTTACAATCCAGTTTGTATTATCTGAAGAGGCATCATTCATTACAAGAATATCAGCTATTTCTGTAATTTCAGGCTCTTCAAGCTTATCAAGCACTTTATTAATATTTTTTTCTTCATTATAGGCAGGAATAATAATTAATACCTCTTTCACGCCATTCACCTCATCATCCCGTATATATTTTGAAGTTCTTCCAGATGATTTATCTGTTTTTCTGCCGATGCCATTCTGAATTTTGTGGCAAGTGCAGGATTTGTAATTAATTTTTCTATTCCATCGGCAATTCCTGCCGGTGTGAATCCGCAAAGAATTCCGTCAACACCATCGTTAATCTGCTCTCTGTTGCCGCTGCAGTCTGAAGCTATAATTGCACAGCCAAGAACCTGTGCCTCCTGGATTGCAATGCTTTTGCCTTCAAAACGTGTAGCATGTACGTATATGTCTGCTGCCTTGTAATATGGATAAGGATTGTCAACGGCTCCCAGAAGATGAAAACGGCTGTCAATGCCTTCTTTTACCGCAAGAGCTGCAAGCGTCTGATATTCAGGGCCGTCACCAAGTATATACCAGTTCACATCAAATCCATGGTTTACAAGCTCTTTCAAAGCATATACCGCAACATCATACCCCTTTTGATATGTAAGCCTTCCGACAGTAAGCAGACGAATACCTTTGTCTGACATTTTATATTTCATTTTTTCTGATGATTTACTTATAATCTTTTCTTCATCTATTATATTATGAAACACTTTTGTCTTTTCTTCAAGTTCGGGATATACTGAAATAAAACATTCTTTTACTTCATCAGACACAGTAAATATGCGGTCGAAATCATCATAACAATTTTTATCTGTCTTTCTTGTATAACCGGCCTTACTGTAATCAATATGTATAAATCCCACTTTTTTCTTTGCTTTTACATGGTCATGAACATAATATGCCGATGCTCCCTCTATATATGCAACAGCTAAGTCAAATTCTTCATCAGTTACATCACTTCCATCTGATATTACACGCCAAAGAAGCTTATCAGGCTGTATTCTATGCTTTTTTATCATCGAAAACAGAACTGATATAACGTAAAATATATTTTTAAAAATCGAACCATGTGCAAAAATTTTTTTTAAAATAAGTCTGTTGAGATTTTTTTTACCCTGTGATGACAAAACTGACTTATCGCAGAAATTTTTATTAATCACATGCACATACGGTGGAATATCTTTTATAAGCTCACCCTGTGCAAGCATTACATAAAGTGATATTTCATACTGTGATTCATCAAGCTTATTCATAAGTGCCGTCATCGCCATCTCTGCACCGGCTCTTCCAAGCGTGTTTATTACAAATAAGATTTTCTTTTTCATAGTTCACTTTTATCTTTTCCGGTAATAGATGTTAATTCTTTAAGAATTCTCTCATTCTCCTGATTCAATAAAGAAACATGCATTGCCAGCTCCTGATTTTTTCTTCTCAAAACCGAAATTTCTTTTGTTATATAAAACATAATACATACAAATACTATAATTATAACAAATGGTGCAATGTATATCACATCATTGAATCTTTTACTCCAGCCTGATAATACAGGCACCGCACCTGACAAAATCATTGCAATTGCAAGTATTCCCCACAGAAACGTGGCTTTTTCCCGAAGTTTTCCCCTTACATAATTGGAAAATGTAACTGATAAAAGAAATACTCCCAATATGATAATTCCTATACGCAATATAACTGTTCCCATTATTTACTCTCCTCGACCGTCTCTGATTTTGTATATACTTTACCTGCAGGTCTTTTTCCATGTGACATCTTCAATATGCTTCCGTTGCAGAAAATATGAATATGAAGGTGTGATTCAAGCCACGAAAGCCTGAAATACGCATATGTCCAGCCTGTAAATGCTCCCGCTACAAGCCCGGTTCCATACCACAATGTATCAAAATGCCTGCTTATAAGGCTTCCAACCAATGTAATTATACAGAATATAAGTCCTGTATACACGGCACCGTCAAGGTCATTAAAAAAATACAAAAACAAAAATGCCGCATACATAAGATATAATATAAAATATCCTGCACAAAGGCATGGGTAAAGCTGTATTACTGTTCCGGAATAGCCCATCCTTCCAAGTACAACGAGGCATATAAGAAATACTGCTGTGGAGATTATAAACTGTATTCTTGCAAGGTCCATTATCTCATCTGCCAGCAGACGGAACATTCTCGATTTTGTCTTTCGTATGTCAGATAAACGTCCACCGATTACGGCCTCAGAATACTGTTTATATCGTGCATTAAAGTGCATTTCCATAAGTGCAATAAATATGACGCTCGCGGACATATTTGTAAACATCGCAATACATGCCGCAAAATCATAAGCCTGTGCATAAACGAATGATTTTACAATAACCGTTCTTAAATCTGTCGTCCAGAATACAAAATTGTGTATAAAAAGTCCGACTGTGTAAAGTGTATTTGCATATATAAGCTTTCTGAACCTCACTATATATTGTAACACATCTTTATAATTCTTACTGTTCTGTGTAAAATACTGCCTCAAAAGTGCATATCCAAGCGATGCAATTATAATAAATCCTATCGTCATTGCAAGAAGCATGGAATACGTTATTTCCATATTGAATTTTTTTACAAATATATATGAAATACCTAATGTTATTGCCATTCCTATAAAATAGAAAAGTGATATTTTTCCGTAATCTTTACACAGTGACAGATAAAGCATTGTGTAAAATACAAGCGAAAGTGCTATAAAACAGCACACTGATGTCACTACATAGACAATATCCACCCCTCCAACAATATATTCATGAATTGCAAACGGAACAACCATAATTGTATCTATCGCCATACTAATCCACAAACCAAGATGAAATGCCGCCATTATATCAGAATATGTCTCATTAAAGATTACATCTGAAACATATCTTGAAAGCACGGCATTGAGCGGAGCAGATGCAAGAAGTGCAAATACAAATATATAAAGAATTGTAGCCTGAAAAAGCTGCCTGCTGCCATATGCCGCATCTGAATAACCAAGAATCTTCTGCATAGCAAGGATATCAGCTATAACAAGCAGCATAGGTGCTATTGTCGTTACAACACTGTAACCCGAACCTGCAAGATAGCCTGTAACTGTACCTTTATCAAAGAATTTATTTAATTTGATTCCTATTCCTGCCATTCTCTCACCTCCTGATATTTACATCCATTTTAATCCGTCATATTCTTTGATAACTCAGTATATATGCCATCATATGTATTTTTCATATCAACAATCGTATAGCGTCTTATAAGGCGTTTATATCCATTTTCACCATATTCTTTACAAGTCTCAGGATTGTTAGCAAGAAATAATATTGCCTCCTTGATTTCCTCAACATTCATAATGTGGGTTACTATTCCTGATGGACCGTATGGGTCATCTTCTCCATATATAAGTCCGCGGCAGTTACCGACATCTGTTGCTATTGCCGGCTTATGTGCCGCATAACCCTCAAGAATTGTAAGCGGCTGGCCTTCACTGATACTTGTAAGGATTGTAAAATCCATCTTTCCTATATATTCCGATGTATTGATTCTTCCTGTAAATATTATATCTTTTATCTGCATATCTTCAACAAGGTCAAAACATTCTTTTGCATAATCTTCATCCTCATCTGTAGGACCCATAATCCACAATTTCAGCTTTGGATTGTTATTTTTTGCATAACCAAATGCCATTATCATAGTCTTTACATCTTTAATTGGCGTAACTCGAAGCACTGCACCGACATTGATATATTCGTCATCCGGTTCTTTCATCGGAATATCTTTAAACCTTTCCTGGTCTATTCCGTTTGGAGTAATCATAATTTTTTCCTCAGGGCAGCCAAGTTCTATCTGAAGTCTTCTCGCTGTACCATAAAGCGATGTAACCCGGTCAGCCTTATCGTATGCAAACAGAGACATTTTCTTAAACTGGTCTATCCATAAATCCTTGTATATTCCGGCTATCCATGATGCCTTGATAACTTCTTCCTCACGCTCTCTTGTATATATTCCGTGTTCTGAAACAATAAGTCTGCTTCCGGGGTAAAGTATTTTTGCCATTGAGCCAAGAACACCTGAGTATCCTGTAGCAACACAATGAAAAATATCTGCCTTAGGAATATCTGAATGCATTGCAAGAAAAAGCGGAAGATACATTGAACGCATAGTCCATAAAAAATCCGAAAATATGATTTCGCCATGTTTTAACTCATAACTTTTTACAACAGCATCGAGAAAGTCAGGTCCCATAAGAAGTGCATCAAGCGAAAGCTTTGGATTCTGTAAAAGTCTCGTAAGCGTCTCCCAGTCTGTGTCAGTACCGATAAGGAGTGAATTTAATGCCTCTTTATTTTTTGCTGATAATCTGGCATTTTTGTAATTTTTTCTTGTCCTGTTTACCCATTCGGTATCATTTAAGTATACCTCATGTACCTCTGTCAGATTATCCGGAAGATTATATTTGAATTTGCCACTAACACTCCTGTCAGAAATAACTGCAAGCATTATAAATTCATGCTGTGGAAATGACCTTATTAAATTGTTTATCCAGCTTGAAACACCACCTACCACATAAGGATAGCAGCCTTCAGCAACAATACATATTCTCATCCTTACCCTCCTGCTTTGCACACTATTCTGTCTTAATTGTCATTTCAACATGCTTAGACTGTGCTGTAATAAGATATACACCCTTTTCAACTTTCGTACACACAGCTCCCGATACATTTTCAACTTCCCCTGTACGCAGCCTTACAATAAAACGTGCCGTTTCCTGAGCACCTGTTATATCAAGACTTACATATGATCTGTTTTGTTTATATGAATAATCTGCCGCCATAAATTCACGTATACGTTTATCTGCCTGTGAAATACTGCATTTAGTAAACACCTTTGAATTTTTCATATATGAAGTAAGTGCCGTGGACTTTAACTTTATCTCTTCATTCCACAACTCTTTTTCATCATCCGGATTACATACACCTGTCATGTTAAATTCTATATTGGTATATGCAAGTGCCGTCTGAAAACATCTCTGTCTGAAATCATCTGAATATGTATACTTATCACTTGTCACAGGACACTCAACATTAATCACATTATCATTTACATACGAAAATAATTTTGTACCACCATAATCCTGTGAATCAGTAACTATCGTATTTACATCATCTATAAGGCTGTTTTTCGATGATAATACATTTTCAAGCTCATCTTTCCTTGCAATTATGGATGTAAATTTATAATTTGATAAATAATTTGAAAAAATGCCGGCATCTGCTGTCAGTTTTTCATCAATGGATGTTGCATCATCTCTTGTAGTTGTAAGTCCCGCCTCCGAACTTATCTCCGAGAAAAGCCTGAAAAAATAGTCCATTTCACGTACAGAAACAAGATTGTTGTCCGAATAATTAATCTGTGGTGCCGCCATAAATGTAAACCTCGCACCTGTTGACTCTGCCAGATTAGATATATCAGGCCATATTACATTTTCGAGAAGCGAACTTGTATTTCTGAGATAATATTTCTCTACGGCATCATCATTTTCAAATGAAAACATCGGAAAATTATTTACTATTACCGACTGTGAATCAACTACCGGATATATATCTAAATCCTTTGATTCTGACATTATTGCAGTAAGGATTCCTATCCCCGATATATCTTTTATATAGTCTCCGTTAATACAGAATACATATGCATGATCATGGCTCTTTCGCCAGATAACCGCAGGCTGGTCTTCATTATCAATCTTACTTCCATCCTCTGATTCAACCACAGCAGACATGTATGTCTTTGTCGCATTGCTTGTGTTATACCATGGCATTGTAAGTTTCATATTCTGGAATTTTCCGTCAGGATCATTCTCTTTCGTATACCACCTCACCTCCAAGTAAAAAGCCACTGTAAAGCTTTAATCCGGAAGCATTGACAGATTCTCTGGCGGACTTATTCCGCACAACTGCTCAAAACGCTGGTTTTCACTGATTGCGGAATAAGATGGAAGTGTACAGAATACAAGATTAATTCCATAATCAGTCAGAAGAGAAAATGTATCTATATCACTGTCAATGTTTACATAATCTGAATCTATAAGAACGGCATCGGGATATTTCTCATTATATCTGTGATATTGTGAGACTGTTTTGTATACAAGGAGATTCCGCTTAGTATAATTACACCACTCGTATACTGTATTTCCTGTCTTTGTATTAATATCTCCAATGTATACAATATATCCGCTGATGCTTTTAATGACCTTATCTTCATCTGTCAAAACTGTAAACACATTATTATTGTTCAAATCATTTTTTTCTGAAACAGCATATTTATTTTCGTCAAAATTATTGTACTTTTTTCTTATAATGCCTGAAAACTGGAACATAAAAAGAACCAGCATCATCAGTGAACTAACTGTAAAATATACTCTTTTGGACAACATCCTGTTTTTCATGCCTTATCCTCTCCACCTAATTTCTATACTCATAATCAATGTTAAGGTTATAAAGATTTGATGTATTCTGTACTAATTTGTAACAGATAAAATCATCATCCTCATAATATACGCTCACATCCTCAGGGAACAATTTCTGAAGTTCCTGTGCCCAATAATACATCTTGGACATTACAACCCAGCGGTATCTTCCCGTATAAGAAACAATTCCACCATATTGTGGGAGTGGTGTTGCCGCCCCTTCCCTTGAAACCTTCTGTCCACTCTTATCATATGCCACAGAATAGTTTAAAGGTGTTTTTTCAACATATATATATATATATTTTGTTGGAATCGTAATACGTTTATCAGGATTTTTTTTCATGTCTTTTAACAAATCCAGAGTCTCATAATGATAACCATGTTTATCCATCATTCTCAGTTCATCATTAGCTGAAAGTATCGTCCATGTTCTGTCTTTATTTTCCTTTATAATATTGCTAAGACACTCTACAGCACCATTTGACTCAAGCATGCCGATTTTGGAATATACAATAGGTTCACGAAGTCCATACACATCAACCACTCTTATTACAGCCACAACGCATGGCAGGGATATTGTATTATACAATGTTTTCAAATTTATAAATCTTGAAATTATATATGGCACGATATCAAAGTCAAGTGCAACAAGAACGGCCAGCGAATATGTCATATATATTCTTGTTCTGTTCTGGTCCATAAGCTTTGGCAACCCAAATACGCCTGCAATAAACATCATATGTATAAATATTATTGAAAATGCGACTGTAATTATTCTTCCGCCATAATCATAATCCCTGCTTATTCCAAAAATTATGCCAAATATTATAAGAACTGCACAGCTTATAAATACAAATCCGAGATAAAAGACTCCTCCATGCGGAAACACGGCAGCTTCTATATCATTATTAAGATTCCTGTACGCCCTGCCAAAAAGGTCTGCAAATTTATAATATACCACACCGGCCTTTTGCTTTAATTTGTCGGCAAAAGACTGTTTTTTAACAGACTGTGGGCCATTCTGTCCATCCTCATCATTATATGCAGCATCACCCTGTACCTCCCCCTGTTGGCCAAAATCAGCAGAATCTGATGACTGTCCGCCTGATGATGTACCTGAAGAATTCTGCCCTGATGTATCTATATTGATACCTGTCGTCGTCTTATTACCGGAAATCACACTGAGTCCCCATCCGATTGAACCCTGCATCGGTTTTCCCATTATAACAGCCGTTGCAAGCGGAAGAACTCCAAGTATCACTCCAAGGGTAAATGCTGCGATAATTCTTGCCATAAATCTTGGCTGGACAATCCTTATAAGAAATCCAAATACTATTCCTATACAGAATATGCCGGCAATCATTGTTCCATAAAAATGTACAGCAATTGTAAGTGAAAAACTTACTGCCGCATATATAAGGTCTTCTGCTGCAAGTTCACCCTCAACTATAAGTGCAGTTTCTTTTATCTTTAATTTTTTCGGACATATTTTCTGATGCTTAAAAAATTCAAATATAAAATATACTGTAGGAAGTATAAATATCATTCCGTATTCCTGCGGAAGATTGTTTGTATATCTGATAATACAGTCTTTATTTAACAGATTGACCGCCGCAAATATGAATACTGCCGCATATGCTGAATATGCTCCTCTGCACACTCCCTTGCAGAAAGCAAATAATGCAAGATGAATATATAATGCACTTGTCACTGTAAATAATCTTAATAATACATATGTATCTATTCCGAATACAGCATGCATGTAATATATAATACAATGAAAGCCATGCGGATAAACACCGGCAACAAACACGTTATTATCAGACATTGCATTTATCCAATAATTGTGAACCGGCGTATCGGAAGCCGTATATCCATAATTTATAATGCCATTTGAACCATATATCACACATACAACCGCACAAAGGCATAAAGTAAGGAATGTCTCCCATCCGTAGCATTTTAAATAATTTTTTATCTTTATAATAAGTTTTTTTAATGCTGATTTTATATGATTGCCACACTTTGAAAAAAACGTACGTCTTCCCATTGTATTTCTCGCTAATCTGCTCATTATATCAACAATTTTTATAAGAATTTGTCTTGATTTTGTTCGGTTTCTCAAAATCATATAGACAAATGCCGCCACAAATGTTGCACAAAAAAGTGTAAAACGATTTGAAATATGAAGAAATTGCAGAATAAAAACAACATTTACAATATAAAAATTACCGGCAACAACGCATATCAGAAATTTTTCACATAAACGCCTCTTTGCTATTCTTTTGTGCATAACAACAGCCGGCATGAATACTGTCATTAAAGAATATAAAATCAGTATCCATATTGACTGTACTACGTTTGTCACAGACATATCAGTTTCTCCATTCCGGTATTAATCTAATTGCATATCATCCAAACATTCTGAATATTTCAAGTGTATCATTATCTATAGGTATATCGGTATTTTTCAGCTCATCTATTGTTTTTATAAAATCTGTGCCATCATCGCAATAATAATAATATCTAAGATAACACTTGTATGGCGTAAGAAGTCCTTGAAGATTTTTATCTGCCAGTTCACACCACTCTTTTGCACTCTCTTTATTATCATTT
>SCPN01001442.1_pt1 | contig 23068 bp, 34 predicted proteins | sample 6106831 | NCBI WGS metagenome assembly SCPN01 (sample SAMN10720447, study PRJNA508395) | human gut metagenome | isolation source: Participant 1, 0 month
GGTCTTTTGGTACTGGTACATACGCCATGGTATGCGCTCCTTTCCTGCCCGTTAGTGGGCATTGAATATCGATTTGCTAAGGCTTCCGGTCTTGAATAATGAAAATGCAAGAATCACGGTATAAGACGCTACTGAAACATTGCTGCATGAAGGTCACTGGATATGGTCATTGCATTTACTAAAACTGCATAAATTCCCACACAGACCATCATGAAGAATCCCTGAAATGCCAGTGCGAACAAGCCTTTTAAATAGTTGTTTCCGATATTGCCCCATTCCTTATTGGTCATGGTGGCAAACGGAATTGGTGCTATGGAAGTATAAAGGTAAATTTCTATCATTCTTCCGAACAAGATTACCGTAATGATAATTGACAGAATGTGCATGGTAACACTGATCAACATCGTTTCCATGGATAGCAGGAACAAATCCCCTAACTCCATATCCTCCAGGGCATCCACAATCCGTGTAATTGCTTCTGTTGCATCCACCGCAGTGTTTCCTGATATCACCCCTGCGGCATTGTTGACCACATGCTGGCCAACATCAAAGACCGCCATCGTGATATTGAACGTATTTGTCACCAGATAAATGGCTACATACGCTTTGAAGATCCAGAGGAAAATGTTATAAGTCTCAAATTCATGGAAATTGTTTTTCTGTGTTACCATCGTGATCAATTCATAGCACAGGACAAAGGTGATGATCAGTCCCGCAATGGGGACAATCACCGTTTGGGATATATTCTGAATCAGATTAAAAATCCCTGCATTCCATCCCTGCGGTGTCTGTCCCACCTGCCCGGCTATGGTTCCCACCTGCTCATTGACAGACGTGAACATGTTATCCAAACAGGACTTGATAAGCCCGATCAGGATATCCTTTATCGCTTCCGTAATTCTCTCAATGATGGTGTTCATCTAACACCTCTTAAAGAGAACAATGTTGCCAGCTGTGGAATCAGGGTAGTTCCCAGCAGCATGATTCCGGCACCAGCCATCAGCTGTTTGATGCCCTGGCTCTTTGCTTATGTGTGATAAAGAAGTAATAGAAGTGTAAAAAATTTTGCCGTTCCTATCCGGCACATGAGGTATGTCGGATAGGTCGGGCGGTTAGGTGTCGGGCAGTTCTACCTTGCCGACAAAGAATAATAGATTTCGATTTCCTGTCTGCGTAACTTGCCCCGGCGTTTCCCGTCAAGGGCAACGCTTTCATGGACAACGATTTTCTCCACAAACTCCCGCAGCAGAGTAGGGGTAAGTTCTTCAATGGTAGTGTGCCTGCGTACCACATTCATAAACTTTTCAGCGTTTGCGGTGGCTTCCTGCGCTTTGGAAAGTTCTTCCCGCAGTCTGGCGGCACGTTCTTTCAGTTCTTTCTGCTCGGCTTCATAGTCTGCCGACAGCTCTGTGAAACGCTCGTCCGATATGCGCCCGGTTACGCTGTCCTCATACAGCCGCTTGAAGATAGCAGATAACTCGGCTATGCGTTTCTCGGCGGCTTCCAGCTCCTTTTTCTTGGCGGCGTTCCTGCGTCTGTCCCCGTCCTCATTCTGCTCGATTAAAAGCTTCATAAACCGGGCTTCATGCTTTGCCGCATAGCTGGTAACTTTCCGCAGATTGGAGAGTACGCCAGCGGTCAAGAGGTCAGTGCGGATAAAGTGCGCTGTGCAGTCGGCGGTGCGTTTCTTGTAGCTTCCGCAGATATAACAGTCCTGCTTGCGCTTGTCCGTCTGGTATCGCTGCTGGTACATGACGCTGCCGCAGTCGGCACAAAGAGTATGCCGGAGAACAAGCCCACTTCGTCATAACGGTTGGGGCGTTTGCGCTGCTTGCGTAACTCCTGCACCCGTTCCCACGTTTCCCGGTCAATGATAGGCTCATGGTGGTTCTCAAAACCGCCTGCTTTTCGGGGGATTTTCTATGCTGTGTTTCAGCTTGTAGGACGGCTTCTCGGTCTTAAAGTTTACCAGACAGCCCGTATATTCCCGGTTTTCCAGCAGATGAACCACGGTATTGGTCGCCCACTTGCACTCATAGCCGGGGTGGTAGCGGCGGGTGCTGCCCGTCCTGCGGTATTCCAGCGTCCCCGGCGTGGGGATTTGCTGCTCGGTCAGCATACGGGCTATCTTGGTCGGACCGTTCCCGGCAAGGCAAAGGCTGTAAATCTGCCGTACCACCGGGGCGGCTTCCTCGTCAATGATAAAGTTTTCGTCCTCGTCCATGAGGTAGCCATAGACGGGCTTGCTTGTGATGGGCTTTCCGCTCATGCCCTTAGAGCGTTTTACTGCCTTGATTTTCTTGCTCGTATCTCTCACCAGCCATTCGTTAAAAATGTTCCGCAGCGGGGCAAAATCATTTTCCCCCTGTGCGCTGTCCACTCCGTCATTGATAGCGATGAAGCGGACACCTTTCTGTGGGAAAATCATTTCTGTGTACATTCCCACCTGTAAGTAGTTTCGCCCTAACCTCGACATATCCTTGACGATAACTGTCCCGACTTTCCCTGCTTCAATGTCTGCAAGCATGGCTTGAAATCCGGGTCTTTGAAAGTTCGCACCGGAATAACCGTCGTCGGTGTACCAGCGCAGATTAGAAAATCCATTCTGTTTGGCATAGGTTTCCAAAATCCTCTTTTGGTTGGAAATGGAATTGCTCTCGCCTTGCAGCTCGTCCTCATGGGACAGTCTTGGGTAAAGGGCGGTAATGAGTTGCTGGGTGGTCTGTCTTAACATAAATTCCTCCGTTTCCGACAGCCAGCCCCACTATTCCGTACCTTGATTGTACCACATGGGGCGGCTGTCTGTATAGCGGCAAAAGCGTCAAATCTGCTTCTTTACGGTCGGTAAAAATGACGGTTTTTCAATCAGGCTTATCACAGGTCAAATATCCGGCGGCGGCTTCTGCTTCCAGCACTTTCATCATCTTGTCAGCGGCGGTGTCGGTCGCCCCCTCCTTGAAAAAGCCAGACACCACAAGGATTGTGTTGCCTATCCTCGTTTCGGTCACGCAGTCCGGGCGGCGGGCAGGGCGTTTGTTTCTCTGGGTGTCGGTCATAGGCAAATCTCCTTTCCGGCAAGCAGCCGTTTCAGCTGTTCCATTTTTCCCTGTGCGGCGGCTTTCCTCAAATTCTCCCCGGTAAAGCAGAGGGGAACACATTTCAAGCAGGCGGTCATAAATCCGGGCGTGGGCGGTGTCCTCCGGTGCTGCAATTCCTCCAGCGTGAGGTTGGTCGTCACAATCAGCGGCTTCCTGCTCCGGTAGCGGCTGTCAATCACATTGTAGACCTGTTCCAGACCGTATTCTGTGCCACGCTCCATTCCAAAATCGTCAATGATGAGCAGGGGGAAGCTGCAAAGGCGGGAAATATATTCGTTCCTGCCCGCAAAGCTGGCGGCAAGGTCGTTTAATATTGCTGCAAAGTTTGTCATGCACACCGGGACTTCCTGCTCCATGAGGGCGTTTGCAATACACCCGGCAAAATAGCTTTTCCCAGTGCCTACCCTGCCCCACAAGAGCAGCCCGTAGTTCCCGTCCTTTATCTGTTCCCAGCGTGCCACATATCCGGCGGCGTTCTTCATCTGCGGGCAGCTGCCGTTATCGTTGGCAAATGTCCAGTCCTGCATGGTCTTGTCTGTAAAGCCCTGCCGTTTCAGCCGTTCCACCGTTTCAAGGTGGCTGCGCCGCTTCTCGGCGGCTTCCCGTTCCTTACGGGCTGCCCGCTGGCAGTCGCACTCTGACGGGTGGCGGTCACGCCCGAAAAAGGTCTTGCCCTCCGGGAAATAGGCTTCTTTGGGTTTCCGGCATTTGCCGCAGTATAAAAGCCCGTCCTCCCCGGTGTAATCCTCCGGCTCGGCTGTGGTGTCGGTCATAGGCAGTATGGTGTTGTGGATTGTATCGGTCATAGGCTTTCTCCCTCCTTGAATGAATAGTCCGGTATGCCTTTCTTTGGCTTCTCTTTGGCAGCGTCCTCCTGCGCCCACTTGTAAATGGTGGCTGCATGGCTCTGGTACTGCTTCCCGGTGGAAGCGATGTGGCAGGAAAGGCGGTCAAGGTAATACTCCCACTTGCCGGGGAGTCCTGTTCCAGCTCAAAAGTTCTGTGTCAGAAAAATACATTTTATATCTGCCATAAGCGGCGGGGCTGCCCCTCACTCGCTCCTTTGTTTGGCTCTCTATTAGGTTGTTTATATTAGTTTGGTTAGGGGACGGTTTTCCGACCGTCATAAGGTCAGTTTTCCGGCTGTCAGTTGGTCGGTTTCCCGCCCTTATGAGGGGCGGTTTTCCGTCCGTCAGTTGGTCGGAAAACTGTACCACTGGGATAGGCGGCACTTTCACATACAGACGGTTGGCGGCAGAAAAGCCCGTCCGTCTGCGTTCCAGCAGCCCGGCAGCGTCCAGTTCGTTCAGTGCGCCCTTTATGGTGGTGCAGCCTTTATCCAGCATTTCCGCTATCTCTGCTATGGGGTAGACAATGTATGTCCGTCCCTCGCTGTCCTGCCAGCCGTTCTTCTGCGAAAGGGTGGAACGGTCTAACAGCAGCGCATATAACTCTCTTGCGGTGTGGATAGGTCTGTTTCCAGCAGGAAACGGGGTAAGGCAGGTAAGCGGGCAGCTCCGTTCCTGCGGTCATATAATCAGCGATAGGGTTCACCTCCTTGTGGTGTCTGTCTGTGGGTTCTGTTACGCTTTTAGGGGGCGTTTTTAAGGGAAAAGGATAAATGTATCACGCACCCTTTGACACCCTCAAAAGCCTTGATTTATGCGGGTTTGAAATGCCCTAAAGCGTGACATTTCTCCCTTTGTTTCCGCTTCCGTTTGGCGGCGTTTATCCGCTTCATGCGTCCGGCGCAGTCCGGGCAGTATTTCCCCCGGTTGGATTTTGGGAAGAAGAACGCCCCGCAGACAGCGCAGCGTTTCCGGCTTCCCCGGCGCAAGAGGGCGGCTTCCAGTGCTTCATCAAGGGCAGGACAGCGGCGGTAAACCAGCGGCAGAGCAGCGAATAGCTGATACTCTGTACACACGCAAGGCTCGCCGTCCTCCAACAGCAGGCAGTTCCCGCTGTCATAGTTGCAGCACTCATGCACAAGGCGGCGGGCTGCCCGGTACTGGCGGTAGTCCATGCGGGGGATATTACCGTTCATGGCTCTGCTCCTTTCTGCACTGCGGCTCGCTCCGGCGTAAAATCTGGTCGATATTGCCCTTGACAGTCTGCAAGCGGCGGTACTCCTCCCGTTTTGCCCGGTAATCGTTGTAGCCGCTGTTTTTCTCTTTGATAAGGCTTTCAATCTCTGCTTGCAGGGATTTATAGCTCGGCAGCTTGGAAATGCCGTTCTCCCTGAAATAGCGGGCGGCTGCGTCTGCTATGATAAAGTCACTTTCATGCTTCTGACGGTAGGCTGCTTTTGCTTTGGCGTTTTTCTGCTGTTTCAGCCCGTCCCGGACAGGGCGGGTCTTGGAATAGGCAAGCACCTGCCGTTGCAGCTCCTTTTATCCCGTTCAGCGTCTTTTCCACCTGCTTCAACCACGCAAGGCTTTCCTGCATGGCGGCATAGGCGGCAGAACAGGCTTCGTCCAGTTCCTCCGGGGAGGAAAAGCCGTACTGCTGATAGGCGGTAACGGTAGCTGCCATTTGCTTTAGGTTGTGCTTTGCCGCCCAGCGGTCATAGCCCACGCCCTTGCCCTCGGCTCGCTTGGCTTCCCGGTCAACCATGCGCTGCAAGGTGTTGTCTGCCGGGGTGGTTTTTGCAGCTTTTTCCCCTTGTAACGGCTTTTAACTGCGGCAGGGTATTCGGGTATGGCTTTGGTCTGTTCGGCAGCTCTGTGGGCGTTCTGCGTGAGCAGGGCAAGGACAGCAGCCTTGTCAAAATCGTCCCCAGCTTTCGGGCTGTGATAGGCTTTGTCCTGTCCGGCGTGAGGTGGGAAAGCCGCCCCGGCTCTCCTTGACGGTCACACCCTCCCGCAGCAAAAGGGAAGAAAACTCGTCAAAGCTGCCAGCTTGGGAAAGTGCCTGCCGTATCGTCCGGCGCAGCTTCGCCTTGTCCGTTTCAAACTTGGTGGGCTTGGTCGGCTGTCCGGCGGCTTCTCTGGCGGCGTTCTCTTTGTCAAGGGCAAGCTGCCCTTTCCGCCCAGTATTCCCGTTCGGTTATCCGTTCCTTGCTGCCGTTCAAGAGGTCGATTTGGTAAAGCCCTCCCGGTGGCACATTTCCATGACTTCGCTCTTGAAATATTCCATAGCGGCGTTGGTGCAGCGGTGCTTGCAGCCCTCCAGCGTGTCGGCTGGTCTGTCCATGTAGGGCAGAAGCGGGACTTCGTAAATCCGCAGGAGTTGATGACGATATGCACATGGATATTCCCGCTGTGGTTATGCCCGTCCGGGTGGGTGCAGATTAGGGCTTGGTGTCCGGGAAATGCTCCTTGCAGAACTGCTCGCCCAGCTCCTGCGCCCGGTCTACGGTCAAGCCGTTGTCTGTCCCGTCCCGTGGGTCAAAGCTGATGATATAGTGGTGGCTTTTCACATCTTCCCGTTTTGGTTTTCTCATAGCGGAGATTGGCTCGCATACAGGCAACAGCGAAATCCTCGCCCCGCAGTTGAGGGAAGAAATGCGGTAATCCTCCCTCGGTATCAGGCTTTCATGGTAAACTCGTCATGCTCAAATGTGAGATAGGCTTCCGCTGCGCCATAGTCGGCGTTTTTAGAGCTGATATGTTTGAATGTTGCCAACAGCGTCACCCACTTTCTGCAAGACTTCAAACTTTAGGGCAGCAAGGTCGGAAACCGCCGCCCGTACCTCCCGGCAAGCTGCGGATAGGGACTGTGCCACTCGTTCAGCGTCCGGGCTATCTGGTTTAAGTTGCCGCCGATCCTCCCGTATTCGGCGGTCAGCTTCCGACAGCGGCAAGCAGCTCGTCATTGATGGGGGAAACGGTTATGATGGGGCGTATGGCTGCCCCGGTTATGGCTTGCCGGATAAACTCGGCTTGGCTCATGTGGTAAGCAGAAAGCCGCTGGGCAAACTCGGCGTATTCTTCCTCGGTCATGCGTGTTTTGACTACCCGGCTGCGGTGCGGCGTGTTGTATCGTTTCATAGGTGGTTGACCTCCTTTCTGTGCGTGGTGTCCTCTCACTAATAGGAGAAAAACAGGGTGTGAAGCGGAACTGTTTTTGAAAAATCCGAAAAATATTTTGAGGGGTTTTTCAGCGGCGCAAGCCGCATAAGCAGGGTTTGGGGAAGGCACTCCCCAACAAGATTCCCGCAGGGGCAAAATGAGCGATAAGCGAATTTTGGCACCTCGGTAGAATCTTGCTCTAAGAAACTGCCGGTCTGCCGCTCACTTCCTACTGCCACTTTTTCGGGAAATCGCAACCAGTTTTTTCATAAAAGGCTGCGGGCTGGCGTTCTCCCTCTCTTTCTGGCAAAGACTTTTCCGGCGGCTTGGTCTTTCCCAACAATAAGGCGTTTCAGAAGCTGTGTTTTGCCCGCTGCTTGATAGAAAACGGGAATTTCCCCCTGCTCACTTATCAGTACCGATACTTTCTCGATTTGCCAAAAATGGGCGCAAAAAAAGCAGCAAATCTTTTTCAGACTTACTGCTTCATGTGCCGCTATGGGGCAGCGGTTATTCAGTTGTAAAATAAAAGAGGGCGGCAGCACTTGGAGCTGTCGCTCCTTGTCTACTCATCAGCAAAGGCGGACGGGCTGTCAACGACGGCGCGGAGCGACGTTCATCTTGTCGTTGACTGGCTCGGCTGGCTTTGCTATTTATCCGTCAAATAAAAATCGTTGTTTTTAATTCTGAATCTTAAAATTATAGACGCGGGGGTAAATATTGCCCTCCCGCGCCTAAACTTATAGTAGACGGTTATTTATTGTTTTAATAGTACAAATATGTGACATAACCAATAATACTAAAAACGATTATTATGCCTAATATTACAAGCAATGTAATAATTAGCTTTTTATGCCGCATATCCTTAGTCCCTCCAGTAAGAAATGCTTGTGTCGCCGTCGGAATATGCTAATAACTCTCCGTAGATATTTCCAATCTGAACACTAAGTCCCTCAATCGGTCCTAACTTGTAATAGAATGTACCTTTGGCATGAACTACATTACCACTAATATATGCACTCTTCGATGTTGTATCTGTCTGAACAAGCGGATTCAAATTTTTAACAACAAATGCGTCATTGTAATAAATAGTAGTAATGGTACTGCCGGACACGCTATACCCGACTTCAATTCGATATTCAAGTATTTCTATTCCCAAAATATCTACGGTTGACGTACCCACGCATCATATCTGGTAGACCTAGCTGCTCCTAAATCTGCTCCAGAAGCTACTTTCTCTGTCCGGTCATAAGTAGTTGCTCTTGTAATTCCCGTGCAACTAAATCTCCGCTGTAGGTTGCAGGATCAAGCAAGTAGTCAATAAATTTTTCCTGCTCATCTGCACTAAGTGCTTCAAATTTCTGCAAATCCTCCGGAGATTCCTGCGCCAAAAATTCTTTATATTCATTCACGGTCAAAGCTGAATCCGGCGCTTTTTCAGCTGCAAACACTGAAACAGAAAAACTCATTACCAGAGCAAACGTCAACAGAACCGAAAATAACCTTTTAAGTTTTTTCATAAACTCACCTCATTTCTAAAGTAATAAATAATCCGTCTACTATTTATTCATTAGTATTTCACAAGGTAAGATTAAGTAATTCATGTCTTTATTATACCAGAATATTTTGATATTTCAATTAGATTTTTGCTTTTTTTCGGAATAATGGGCTGTTGTCTATCAAATTCTTTTGTGTTACTTTACCGCACATGAGCATTAGCACCGGGATTGTCATTTCCATATCCTTCCAGAAGGTTTACGACACCCCACACGCCAAGACCTGCGCCGATTGCGACTACAAGAGTTTTTAAAGTTGTAATTGCACTGCTAAAAAATGCCATATACATTCACCAAAACTGACTTCTTTCAGGTGTTTACGGGAATGAAAAACACCGGCTAAAAAGCCGGCGCACCTAATGTCAGTTATTCCTTTCCTCATTATTTTTCGTTCATTCCCAAGGTTACTCCGACAGATCTACATGAATTACTTCCACCTCTTCTTCAGATTTCGGTGTGTACTGCGGATTTAACTCTTTCTCAACTTTGTATCGGTTCTTCTCGTTTTCATCTGCGAGAAGCCGATAGTTTTTGTGTTTCGTGATATCATATTTGTCCGAGAAAAATGGTCTGGCACCACGGATCTGCAGGATACATTTCCCTCCATCCATAACTGCGATTTCATCTTCTGTCATCAACTGTTTGCCTGTTTTCTGGTAATTCAGTCCAAAGGATTTCTGATTACTCCTTGTCTCCGAAGTGTTATACAGGTCAATAGTTTCCTTACCCAGAAGCTCGCTCATTTCCTTTAAGGTGGTTTTCTCTTTGCCACCAAGGAAAAGTGTAGTATCACAGTTGCCCAGAATGGTATCTGCACTATCCTTGTACATTGCCTTTAACTGGCTCTGTGACTGCAAAATAATAGAAGCAGAGATTTCCCTGCTTCGGATAGTTGCAATCAGCTTGTCAAACTGTGGAATCTGCCCGATGTTGGCAAACTCATCAGCGATGACACGCACATGAACTGGCAGTCTTCCACCATACTCATCATCTGCCTTGTCGCAAAGCAGATTGAAAAGCTGTGACTGTAACATAGCAATCACAAAATTAAAGGTTGTATCTGTATCGGACATAATCAAAAACAAGGCTGTCTTCCTGTCCCCGATCTTATCCAGTTCCATTTCATCATAAGACATGATCTCACGAAGTTCTGCTATATCAAATGGTGCCAGCCTCGCACCACAGGAAATAAGAATACTTTTGGCAGTTTTGCCAGCCGCCATTTTGTATTTTTTATACTGTCTGACTGCAAAGTGCTGCGGATCTCTTTCTTCCAGTTCCTGGAACATCATATCCACTGGATTCTGGTAAGTTTCATCCTCTTCACGGGTTTCGCTTTCATTCAAAAGATCCAGAAGGGTATTCAGATTCTTTTCCTCTTCATCTCCTTCATACCAGATAAAAGCAATCAATGCCGTGTACAACAGCTTCTCTGCTTTTACCCAAAATCTTCGGAAGCTTTTCCCCTTCGCCTTTGGTATTAACAATGATTGTTGTGACCAGCTTCAGGATATCTTTTTCAGACCGTATATAAGCAAATGGATTGTAATGAAGCGATTTGGAAAAGTTGATAGTATTCAGAACCTTAATCACATATGGTTCGTGTACCACTTTTCCTGATTTATCTTTCATAATATTTCCATTCTTATCTTTCTTAGGTGGTCCCTTTGCTAACATCTTCCCGCACTCCTCGATCAGAGTGCCTTTCGGATCTGTAATGACCATGGAACAGTTCATCTGCATGACTGACGGCTTAACGAAAAATCGAGTTTTTCCGGAACCACTGCCGCCAATGACCACTATATTTTTATTTCTTGCATACTTTGGCTGTTTAGGTCTACTTTCCATAGTCAATGCTTCTGTTGCTGTCAATGGAATATTCATCCAGGGATCTTCCGACATATAAGGCTTGATATCCTCTGCGGTTCCCCATCTGGCTGAACCATACTCGATGCCTTTCCGTAATTTCTTTGCGTCTGCCTGTTTCTGCCAGACCAACACTTTCAGAACGACTGCAACAACAATACCTGCTAGCAGATCTTTCCAGTTATTGCTTAACACAAAACCAGCAAAAATCCGGTCTGCGTGTTCCATTGCATATAATAGTTTGTTCCCCATATCTTCTCCCGGACTGTTCCGGTAAAGAAAAATGCCCGGTCTGCATAGAAAGCAGCCAGAGCATAAGGAATATTTGTAAGAACCAGTTCCTTTTATTCAGGGCGGACAGCTTACCCCGATTTTATTCTTCCACTTCTGCATCAGAGTTTTGCCGCTTTTCTTTTCATCGACTCTGCTCCTGATGCCGGTTCTTTACTTTGTCCTTCGTCTTCTTTGGCATCATTGCCCGGTAAGCTGCAAGACGCTTATGAATGGAAGGTTTATTCGCTTTTGAATCTGTTTCTGGGAAAACTCACGGAAAGCAGCATTGAGGGCATCCTGATCACGTCCCTTGAAGAATACCAGATAAACCGGAGGCTCTTTGCTCTTGTCTTTTTCAGAGCATAATTGATCCCGTATTTTCTGGCATACCGTTCAAAGGACTTGATATTCTTATTTGTGATCTCGATATTGACCATCCCGGCATTCTGTTTTGCCAGCTCTTTTACCGTGACCTTTCCCTGTTTCGGCTGATTTTTCTGTGCTTTCTTCTCTACTGATTTCTGCTTCTGATGACGCAGATACGCAACAAGAACCTTTTTCAACAGGTCTGCCGTAATCTTAGTAGCCCGAATACAGAACGTGACCGTTTTCTGAGTTACCTCTTCCTGCATGCCTTTTCCCTCCTTTCAGCGATTCAACTGCTGTCCAGATCTGTAATCATGGCAATCACCCCTTTAATGAAAAAGACAGATTAACCGGTAATCAGGTTCTGTACCTGTACAAGTTTTTCTGTCCCTTCTTCTTTCTCTTATCTTCTCCACCACAATAGATGGGAACACACATTTCAAGTATTCTACTGTAAATACGCTGATGGGCAGTATCCAAATCTGTGGATTTCATTTCATTCAGTCCCAGATTCGTTGTTACGATCAGCGGAAGCATTTTACAATAGCGGCTGTCTATCACATTATAGACCTGCTCCAGGGCAAACTCGGAATTTCGTTCTATTCCCAAGTCATCAATAATCAGCAGCGGATAATCCACAAGATTTTGTATAATCTGGTTCCTATCTGCCTGATAGCTGGTCATTTCATTTAAGATTCTGGAAAAATTTGTCATCATGACACGTTCTCCCTGTTCCAAAAGTGCATTTGCAATACAGCCTGCAAAGAAACTTTTCCCGGTTCCAACTGGTCCCATCAAAAGCAATCCTACATTTTTTCTCTTCATATCTGTCCAGTTTTCTACATACTGCCTGGCAATTAGTATCTTCTGGTTGCTTCCGTTGTCATTTTCAAATTTCCATTCCCAGAATCTTCTTTCCCGAAGTCCGACGGATTTTCTCTGATAAAGCTGCCGCTGTGCTTCTTCCCACTGCATCTTCTCATCTAGTTCCTGCCTGGCTTTTACCTCGCATTCGCACAAACAGGACACTACATGCTCAAATCCCATCAGACTGACTTTCATCTGTTTTCTTTTTCCACAGGTGCCACAATGAAGACATCCCTCTTCGTCCAGATAATCTGCTGTTACTTTATTTTCCATCACAGGCTTTCTCCTTCCTGAAATTCATATTTATCCATTCCTGTCCTGGTTCCATCCCTTTCTGCCCAAAGACAGATTGTTGCAAAATGGTTCTGATACTCTTTTCCACTGGATTTCATATAAACAGAAAGATGATCAATCCGTTTCTGGTAATCCCATGGAAATAGCGTCATCAGCTCCTGCAGTTCAGCTTCCGACAGAACAACATTTTTAAATCTACCATACTGACTGAATTTTTCTTCCAAAGTGGGAGTATTGCCCTTACTCTTATCAGTATGATTCTTTTCAGTCTTATTTATCTTAGTATTACTTCCATCCAGATTCTTGCAGTCCGGACTTCTATTTTTTTGCGTTCCGGACTTCCAGTTTCTTGCAATCCGGATTCCAATTCCTTGCAGTCCGGATTTCCAGTTTCTGGCGTTCCAGAAGCAAAGTATCTTACGGGCTTTCCTCTAATCCGTTTCACAAAATTTTTCACGTATATGACAGAGGGACGATTATTCCCCTGCCGATACCGTTCAATCAATCCAATCCCATGCACACTGTCAAGCTCATAAAGAAGCTTTGTCACTGTCGTATGCGACATTCGCAATAGTTCCTGCAATTCTGCGATCGTGTAAATGATATAGACATAACCATCACTATCAATCCATCCATTTTTCTTGGATAGGCTGATTCGATCAAGCAGAATTCCGTAAAGGAGCTTTGCGTCTGTGGACAGGCTTGCAAACTCTTTTTCTGTGAACAGAGCTTTTGGTATCCGAAAAAAAGAAAACTGGTCAGATTCTTCTGCTCTGAAATATTCAAAATCTGCCATAATATTTTCCTACTCTTCTACATCGAAATCACAATTTGCTGCACTGCCTGTACCATGGCACATCTCATCAAATACAAAATTGAATGATTGAATCATTTCGTCCAAATAATAATTTCTGGCCTTCTTGTTACAAGCATACATATCACCAATAAAGCCTTCATCATTCCCCATCGCATGAACAAGGGTTTCCAGGACCTTCATAAACTTCTTTTTTGAACAGCTTTCATACTGTCTGTTCACATATTTCTGGATATCTAACACACGAGCAGGATTATTTTCATTTTCCTCCAGAATTCCAAACGCAAGATCCATGCCAAACTCATATCCATCAGCCTGAATTTGATCAATATCCATCTCTCCAAGCTCATCCTGGTATCCTCGCTTTTCCATTGCAGTTAAAGACGTTTCATATTGATCAATATATCCCATATCCGCAATAGTTTCAAAAATATCTCTGGATGCTTTCACCATCTTATCCATAATAATTTCTCTTTCAGCCAGCGGCATGTTTGCCATGATAGTATCTAATGTCATCATTGATTCTTCCTCCATCTCATTTTCATAAATATCATTGATATAAAAGTGGTTCGCCTTTCCATTGTTTGGAATGATACGCACCAGATTACCAACCTGAACCAGTTCCTGTACTGCCTGATCTACGCCATATCTAGTCGTATTCAGGTCTTTCTTCATTTCACTTTTGGGATAGATAACATACAGATCTCCGTTATGATCTACCCAGCCATTCTGCACCGCAAATTTCAAACGATCCAGAAATAAGCTGTATAAAATCTTTGCTGTATTTGACAGATTTTTGTATTTTGCCATCTGAAACAGCACCTTCGGCACCTGCAGACACTCTACCGGCATATACTCCATCTTACTCATTCATTGTTTCCTCCTTCTGTTTGTACAGCACTTCGGCTGAATTAATATTAATTTCCAGCATCCCTACAAATACCTGATAGTACAGCAGGCATATCTGTTCATCCTCTCTTGCCAGATACAATCCTTCCAGTTCATTGGACGGATGTTTCATTCCGTATACTGCCTGACAGATATCATGGATTTTCTCACATTCCACACTTCTAAGATGCAGCTCCAAGGTGTGGTTAAATCTCTGCCAGTCCTCCAGTTTCTGATTTACTGACATCATGCACCGGAACAGTTCCGCTGCTTCACATGCTGCTGACAGCACTACATTTTTGTTATTGATACTTCCATCGGCATTTTCATATGCCCTACCATATACGCCTGATCTACTGAAACCATCTTTTATCCTCCTCTATCTAAACGGCATTTCTTCTTCCATGCCCTCTAGGATTTCTAAGAACCCTTCCGCATCTTCTGGAAACGGTGGTCTGTCAACCATTTTCGCACCTGCGAATTCAATCCTGTTTGCATACACTTCGGTGGTATAGATCTTTTTCCCGGTATCCTTATCTTCATAATTACCTGTGACAATCTCGCCTTCCACCATGACCTTCGTTCCCTGCATCAGATAATCTCTGGCAAATTCTGCTTTCTTTGCAAAAGCCTTTACCGGAATGAAACTGACTTCATCGGAATAATTTCTTCTGACTGCTAGAACGAACTTGGCAATCTTATGAAGTCCTTTTTCATTCTCCACTTCGTTGTATCCAGGATTTCTTACTAATCGCCCGGAAATAACTGTTGTATTCATTGGCTTACCCCTCCTATGCTTTCATTGATTTGTAACAGATACCGATACATGGTCCACATTTTCCATAGGCACATCCGTAACATTCATCTTTTTCCAACTCTTCTTGCTTCATTTCATCGGCAAACATTCCTAACAGTGTTGTGTAAATCTTTTTCATTGCCAGGAATTTTTCTTCTGCTTTTTCCATCTTCTCTTTGTAAAATGGGATCAGTTCACGAAGAACTGGATGGAAACGTTCATTTTCATCATCCCAGGCACAGGTTTTCATCATACAGCGTGGCTGTTTCTCATAATTGCCCAGATAATATGGGCAGAACGTACAGCCTCTTTCTTTAACAATTGCCACCGGAATCACTGGCATCTGACTTTTGATTTCCTTTGTTACATGCTTACTTTCAATTCGCTCTCTCATCTTAAAATCCTCCAAGAATATATATTTGCAAAAGGGAATTCCGCCTGAATTGCCTGTTTTTAAGCACAAAAAAAGAGGCAGACTTACGATTTTTATTTTCGCAAGCCTGCCTCTTATCAATCTAATATTCTATTTTCCAATGACATACCGTATAAACACGTATATCGCTCTGATCACATACACTGGAATCATGATGCTTCCAATCAATGCTCCAATAATGACACTTAATGCAGCCATCCCAAGTGTTGCTGTGGTATCCATTCCTCTCGGAATTATAATCAACCGCATTTTATGTATTCCAAATGGTAATCCGGCAATAAATATCCACCAGAACCAATCTGTCTGACCACTGACTTTCATAATTGTTTTTGTCATCCAAAACCAGAATACCATAAATGCCAGCGGCAGAATTGATTTTTTAATTACATCTTCAATCGTCACCTTTTTTCTCCTTCTGTCTGATTCCTTCCGCTACCTCCCGATTAAGGTTTGCCAATATTTCTCTAACCACAGGAGAATCCAATTGAAAGGTTTCCAGATCTTTCTCTGTAAGCTCCCTTCCGTTCGCATCATATCTTCGTACAATTTTTAAAGCCATACTTTCACTTCCTTCCTGCTGATAATCCTAATGTTTTCAACAAATGTTCAAACTTCTCTCTTTTCATCCGTTTAACACGTATCTTTTCTATCTTTTTCAGATAGACTTGTATTCTACTTACCGTATCTTCATTGCTCATTCGTTACCCTCTCTTTCTGCCCACGATGCTAGAAGCTTAAATATAATTTCTTCCATCTGAGTCTTTGTATATGTCTCTGGAAAATATTGTTTCAATTTCTTCGCCGGAATCTGCACCTGAACTTTTTCAATACTTTCATTCATGCAAATCTGGTCAATCTCTGAATACGTCAACATCCGTTCTTTTGAAATCTGTTTCAATTCCTTTGCCTGCTTCATGGACGGTACTATATTGTGATTATGCATATACTGAAGTAATATCTGCTGCTCTTCAGTTCTCAAATAGGAAACTTCAACAGCTGTATTAAAGGGAAGCTTCTTCTCGTCTGCCAATTCTAAAAACTCTGCGATCAACTCTGTCAGATGAATATATCGAAGAATCTGTCTGGAACTATCTCCTGTATTCTGACTGACTTCTTCCGCCGCTAACTTCTTGCCAACTTGGCAAGAAGTTAAATCGACCGTTTTCCTGACGCTTTAACGCCTCATATTTCATTTTATAAGCGAATGCCTTTTCGCTGATTAGCAGCTCTTCTCGCTGAATGTTGGAATCTACCATGATCACCGTCGCTTCGTCATCTGTAATATCTTTGATGATAACCGGCATTTTCTCTAATCCTGCAAGTTCACATGCTCGTTTTCGCCGATGACCAGCTACAAGCTCATAACCACCAGACTCTCTCAACCGCACAATACCGGGAACCAACACGCCATATTGTGTAATGCTTTCAGACAATTCCTCCATTTTCTTATCATCTTTTACTTGAAATGGGTGATTTGGAAACGGATGAAGGCTTCCTATTGCTATCTCACTGATTCCATTGGTTGTCTCTTCGCTTGTTCCAAACAACGCATCAAGCGGCTGTAAGGAAATGGGTGTTGCTCTTTTTTTAGATGGCATCTTTCAGCACCTCCTCCGTCACTCTCCGATAAGCTTCTGTAGCTTTGCCTTTCGGATCATAAGAGAAAATACTCTGTCCTTCTCTGACTGCCTCCTTCATTCTTACGGAAAATGGAATATAATTATCAAAGATATGAATTTGACTTCCATATACATTTCTGAGAAGTTCCATATTATTTCTTGCATCATTCGTATGAGCATCTACCATCGTGAACAGAATCCCACCGACTTGCAGCTTCGGATTAATCTGCTTACGGACCTTACCGATCGTTTTTAATAACTGTTGCAATCCTTTGATTGGCAAGTAGGACGCTTCAACCGGAATAAGTACTTCATCTGATGCAGCCAGCGCATTGATCGTAATCATTCCCAATGATGGCATACAATCAATGATGACCGCATCATATTGATCTTTGATACCATATAATATCTGTTTCAATACATATTCCCTGCTCATTGCATTTACCAACTGTACTTCCGTACCTGCCAGTCCAATGTTAGAACAGATAATGTCTATTCCCTCTGCCTGATGTCTGATATGACAGTCGGAAGGAATATCTTCATCTTTCATTACTGCATCCATAAGAGCTGTAAGTGTTTCATTACTGTCATCACAATCACGATATCCAAATCCTGCGGATACATCAGACTGTGGATCGGCATCTACAATCAACACTTTCATATTCTTTTGTGCTAATCCTACTGCTAAATTAGCTGTACATGCGGATTTTCCGTTCCCCTTTTGGTTTACAATAGAAATAATTCTAGCCATTTTTCATCACCTTTCATCGTCGTCAATCAAAAAGAGGACTGAATTAGACAACCGGAATCTATATTCCATGCGAGCTAATTCAGTCCTATAATTACAATAATTCTGTTGTTTTTACTCTTGTCTTACACAAATCCATTTCCAGTCTGGATCTGTAATAATTCATATTCTGGAATGACAGCGCTGCCTTATTTTTCCCTTTTTCAGGGAGTTAAAATAAGGACTAAATTAGTGCAACCCTTGTATTTACTGGAGTTTTCTAACTTGTCCTTATTATAACTCGACCATGGGCGTGATATTTGGCAAGTTATCCTTGGTAGCTTGTTGTATTTCTTCTCCATATGGTTGAAAGGAATGCCAGTCATTGCATTTGGCTTGCCTTTCTGATTGAAAAGAAAGTCCGCGTCCATCTATCTATGGTTCTGCCTTTGGTGCGTTTCTGTCCTCAACCCTTGAAACGCTGTTCACTTCCTCTGCTGAATGGCAATACTCTTGTTCCGCATTTGTCTTTGGCGTTTCTATATAATAACCTGTTCCTTGTCTCTGTAACTGGTGGTCGATATTCACGGTCATTCTCAAAATCAATGTCTGATTGTCAGTCCACACAGTTCCGAGATACGGTCCTGTTTTAACAGTATCACACACATCATAGTATTGTGCAGTACACCATGTCGTCTTGATGAAAGACTAGGCTTTTCCTGGTCCTTGTCAATGCCTCTCTTTGGTATCATTTACTAATACTTCGGCAACTTGAAATCAAAGGGTTTTCCTCACCATCGTCCATGGCATATAGAATGACGCTTTAACGAGCGTTTATGGTTGTTAATGGTTTATAAGAAACAGCCTTGTCTTTCATGCGTAACGCCATTCCTTAGCGTCAGTTTTATCGTATCAATGCTCCTAGCACCTAGCTTTGTCCTCTTTCAATAACCGCATGAGCTGTTCCCTGTTTTTCTGTGTGCTTTCTTCACGTTTGCCCTCTGTGCGTTCTGTTTGGCGTAGAGTTGGCACAAGCGTCATTTTCTTCCTGTGCTGTCGATACCGTCCCTATATCCCGTCTTATCTGCTGTTCCAGTTCACGAAGTGAGGGTTTTCCGTTTGCCCTTTGGTGTTTTTCTCGTGGTTGTCAATCTCCAACATCCACATATTTTGTGTTCCAAATGCGTCCAATATTTGTATAAGTATTTTCCGTCTGCTCGTTGGCTCTCTCGGTATGCAAGATACGTCCTTTGCTATCCGTCTTTTCTTTCATGGTGTCTGCTCCTTTCCGCAAAGGAGAGCCTTGATATGACTTGTGTTTATCATAGCATACAAGGCTCATTTGCATTAGATTACGTCATTTTTCATTCACCTTTCAAACTGTCGGCGTTTAATCATATGCGGTTGCCATTCATAATTGCCAGTAGCGTCCTTGTTTTCTTCTAAGGCGTCTTAACTTGTTTTTTCCGATACGGAAATACTTTTGACGCTTCTTCAATGGTAAGCGGATGTACGGTTCCCATACAGGAATATCGTTGAATTCATCAGATACCACTTTCATGTTTTGTGTCATACTGGATATAGGGGACCAAGCAGTCGCTGGAACCTGTCTATCCTCTGTAAATGGGCGGTTAGTTTGCTGGAAGCCATTGCTGTATCTTGCCTTATCAAGCATAGTTCCCACTTTTTCCAGTCCACCTAATGCGTCATGTTCTTCCAAGAAGTAAAAACTTTTCACAGCGGAAATCACGCCACCCTCTGTGAGCCATTGCTGTGTTTCCTCAAGAGAATTATGTAGTTTCGGTACTTGCAGTTTTAAGACTTCCACAGCCCCTAAAAAGCGTTCCCAAAACCGACACGTTTTCCATCTGCTCTTATTACTTTCATTTCTGTTTGGCACGACAAAGCGTAGGTTGTTTGCCAATAGACCGAAAGCCAGTTCCCCAAGTTCCAGCGGTCTGTCTTTGAATGTCATGGCAAAAGCATGAGCCTTATCATCACGCAGTTGCATTTCTGTCCGTTTCCAACTGCCGACTTCATCAAGTGTCTTATTATGCTTTGAACAGACTTCCTTATCTTTATCATAAAAACGGTAGGACAATCCCGATTTACCAGCACCGATATAAACAGTCTTTGCGGTGTCGAAATCATCAAACTTGCTTTCGTCAAAGTGGTAGCCCTCACTATTCGAGATAAATTCCTCTTTTTCGCATTTCTTCTTTATCTGCTCTATGGTAAAGAATGGTTTTTCGTTTTTATCATCAATGGCAATATCAAGTCTTGTGAAATGGAAGTTATCCAGTCCGTATCTTCGCTCACAGCGTCGGAACATATCCCCAAAGGTATAATTCCTATTGTTGAGAATACGGAAAATATCATCACAACCTCTGCCAGTCATAACAAGATAACAGCCTAGCCTGTGGGTTATCCTCTGTCTTTCTTGCGTCTCCCGATACATAAATATCTCAACCTGCCAGCGTGCTTGATAAGTCTTGAATTTTATCGTTGCTGGATAAACAGAAAACAGTCAGAAACCGTGCATGATTACATCTTCAGCGGTTGCCGTTTCAAATACAATGCTGATGTAATCAATCTTAACGGATAAATTTTTGTGTGTAGTTATAGTGCATTTCCTCCTTTCGTATGCCCCGTTTTTGCGGGTAAAATCGTTTTTCCCTTTATTTATCACAGTTTCAGCATACTATGACGGTGTATACGCAGGGCGGTGTTACATATACGCCCTGTACGGAACGCCTACGGCGTTTCTGCATTTCTTTACACCAGCCCGTTCTTAACGCTCACGAGCCTTTGGGAGCTCGTGGCTAAACGCAGGGCAGGAAGAAACACCGTTTTCAGTCGGATAGTCCATGCCTATTCATGCTATCAAAGCGAAAATAACTCTTTCTATGCCTACATCAAGCGTGTGATTGACCTCATTGTGCTTAATCACTATATCCTCCATGATAATAACGCCGTTAGAATTACTTGTCAAGAACTTTTTCTTGACTTTTCGGCTATAATAAGTATGATGGGCTTATAAAGGAACGAAAAAGCCGGGAAAGGAAAAGATATAAGAAGTTATGGAGCATGACACAAAGAAAATAAATTTTAGGGGAGAACATACAGACCATAAGAAAACACGGAAAATGAAACAGCGGGAGCTTGCGGACGCCATCGGTATCAATATGCAGAGCCTTCTAAGATTGAACGAGGGTAAACTATCCCACCTTTGACACGCTGGAAAGATAATGGACGTACTGGAGTAACACCGAATGAATTGTTGTCGGGAGAATGGAAGTTTGTCCAACGGGCGGAAAAAGAGGTATGCTTTTTCCGGAACATCAACAACAAGGAATACCCTGTTAACATCTGTTCCATATGATTTTTCCGTAAACTGCGTTAATAAAGAGAATGCCAAACCCTACAATTGTTGGATGGTGAGCAAAATCTCTCAGATGATGTTGCAGTCCACCACCGAAATCAGGTGTATTTCCATCACTGGAATTGGGAATCGTTTCTCCAACGCTTTCACTGCGGATTTTACATCATCAAATTTCTCGCCCTCAAACATTTCTGCTGTCTTTTACGAAGGTATCCACTTTATCACTGGTAATACTGCGTCCATTCGTCGATCAAACTCTCCGACCCAAAGAATGTCCAATAGGCTACAAGCAATACCACTTGCAATTGCGACAACATAATCCAAGTTATCCGCCTGGCTTGATAATAATTCAATCTGACTATTCAAATCATAAATGGCTTTATCAAAATCAAATTCTTTTGAGCCGATAAACCCATCATAGGGTATCAATTCATATTTTATATCCACATTTTCCTTGCTCATTTTATATTACCAAGTTTTCTCCGCTATCTACAAGTTTCCTTTGCCCTCCATTTCCGCATCCTACCATATCATAATTTATAATTTAGTCAATCATGCTTTACTAAATTATATTTTACTATATGCCATAGAACAGACCGCGCATCCCATTAGATGCGCGGTCTGTTCTATACGATAATCCCTTTTTGCTTTGATACCTTGGTATCATTTCTTAAATTATATAAAATATCTCATGAATTGTCAATAGTACTTTCATTTTTGTCGTTTTTCAAAAATTATAAAAGTATTCATCGTCTCCCGCCACACTTCGCATAAACTCTCCAGCCTCCATACCGCATTCGGGCTGGTGGAGGGCAGCACCGTGGCTTCTATGCCGGTCAGGGCAGCTGATATTTTCGGTAAAGCTCTCCTGCTTTGTTACCGTTGGCATGTGATCCGCGATCTGTGATTCCGCCAGAATCCTTCGAATATCCGTCGGCTCCACATTGCGGATGCTACTGTCGCTTGGATCCCTTAATATCGCAGCTCTGGATTACATCCCAGACGGTAATGTGATGAGCCAGTAGCATTTTTCTCCTCTATGGTCTCCGGCACCGGTTCCCTGCAATGCATCGCCATCACTTTCCAAAACGATTCTGCTTATGTCCGTAATAAAATGGTTCTCCCGGATTTCACCGAGGGTAATGTTCCCATCAGCACCAGCGAATCCGCATCGTACACCGGTGCAAACGTGTGCTCAATATGTTCATATCCTGTCATGCTGTTTTCCTTCTTCCTTATGGCTGTCCCTGTCTTTTCAGCAGATATCGGGCCGCAGGAATTTCCACGATCAGAGTAACCGCTACCGCCACCGCCGCAGACACCACGATAATCAGTATCTGATATTTCCACCTGCATACACGGTCACCTGTCATATTTGGCGGCGTATCCCCTGCTCCAATAAGGAATTTTTTTCTTTCAGCCAGACGGCGATCATCTGATGCCAGAGATACAGATTATAGGAAAATTTGCAAAAGTGATGCCACCCGGTTGGAATATAGTTTCTGATAATATTCTCCGCACAGGCCGTACTGAAAAGGAACAATGCAAACAGAAACGACTGCACCAGCCGGCTCTGCAACTGAACTGCCTGCAGATTCACATCCCTCGTCGTATTTATGAATCATCCTGTTCATCAGAAAATGCACAAACAGAGATCACTGTTCCTGCCAGCCGCGAGTATTTATTTCTTCACATATTTCTTCCACATGACATACAGGATGCAGCAAAGCATGCCATTGGCATAGATTCTATAAACGTCAGAATATTATTTCCATAATTTCTCTTTCCAGCAAAACAGTCTGCATCACCGCGGTACTTGTAACGGAAATCATCAATATCACACTATAAGTGGCAAAGGCCCACTTGCAGGAACAATCTTTATAATCCACGCAGCAGCAGATAATATCACTTCCATCTGTACCGTCCACAACACACCGTTAAAAGAGGTGGATATATAAGTGTCCGACCAATTTGGTGCAACGCAAAATACATGTGTCACAATATCTTTGCACATTCCCATTTCCGATATTTATGTCCCGGTAAAATATAGAAAACATCGATCGCCAACATAAAATAGTA
>SCPN01001631.1_pt1 | contig 23034 bp, 23 predicted proteins | sample 6106831 | NCBI WGS metagenome assembly SCPN01 (sample SAMN10720447, study PRJNA508395) | human gut metagenome | isolation source: Participant 1, 0 month
GGTAACAAAAAACACCATTATTTCTACGGTGCGTTCTGTCAGATATATTCTGTTTATGATAGCAGAAAGCTGGAATTCACAGTTCTTCCATCCTTCCATCTTCAGCGCCATAACAAGAGTTCCGGCTGCCATCACAAAGACACCAATTTCAATCACATAGATGGGAAGAAACGCCGGACCTGCCAACAAAGAAGTACGATAAAATGAATCCCATATGCAAGAACCGCTGTAAAGCCGCTGTCCTGCATTTGCCTGCCTTTACCGTGATAGATCAGCAGTGACAACCCGATATGCAGAATGATGGCGCACTGTTCTTTCGATTCCGCTTACAAAAGAGTGTGTTGCCGGTGTTGTCCATAGGGCCGACAGCTGCACGGTCTGGTTTGCAGACTCAGCAGGAAGTGCCGCCAGCGTATTCTGCATGGCTCCGCTGTTGATCATCAGCATGGACACAAGATTGCTGATTCCGGAGAGTCCTCTCGAGAAGGTGCCTCCACACCGCCATGCCCGATTCCATACATCAGTGCATTTGGAAAATCCAGCCATTTCATCCAGAACTTAATTGCAATCAGTCTTCCGGTCTCTTCAAAAACCGCTGCAGCCAAAGCCGCGTACACATAGTAAAGCCATGGCCTGCTCTGTGCGTTCAGTCCGCAGAACTGAATGACAAGAACATGCAACTGCTGCTCAACAGCATGGTAAACAGCAGATAGGTTCCTGCTCCGATAAAGAACGAGGAAATCCTTAAGCTTCACCCTTCCTGCAATGAACAAAAGTCAATCCCCATCAGAGAGGACAACGGGCAGATAACTCCCGCTATCGCCAAACCTGATATTGTGTTCAATTCCATCTTTATACCGCCCTGATTCTCAAAAAATTCCTTTATTGTATTTGAACTGTCCATACAATATAAAGCCTAATCCGACAATAACTGCTGGAAGAATGATATAATCTATAATTATTTCACTCCAAAACGAAACTATGAAGCCTAATACAAGGATATTCCTATAATCAGCGTTCCTGTGCCGACTGTTTTCCATACTTTGGTATATCTTCTTCCTTTACTTTTCGCCTGTTATAAGAGTGAATTGTGCTGATATTGCCTTTGATATTTACAATTCCCACAACAGAATGAACACTCCCAAAATCAACATTATAATATTTTCCATAATGACCTCCTAAAATGGAATAGTTCCTCAAATTTTTGTCCAATGCAATACAAAGAATTAGAGCCAATTTGCAGTTAGATTAAACTGTCCTGTTTCAATGGAACTAATGGTGTTTCTTGATACTACCATTTCTGCAAGTTGAGCTTGAGAAGATTTGCTTCTGTGCGAACTTCCTTTAAGTGATTTTTTCAGTTGTAATTGTTCTTTCATATTCTCACCTCTAAAGATGGCTAACAAATCCAACAAATGCCAAAATGGAAGCACAAAACAGAACAGTCAAGACCAAATCGCTCTTTCCTTCATTTTGATAAAACGAACTAACCATTGTGTTGCAATAATGCGGAAATTATATAACCCACGGACTGTAAATCATAGTATGAGCAAGCACAGAGATAACAGCGAAAACAAACAACACACTAAAGCACCAACTCTGCTTGCGTGACTTCCGGCTTGATATACCACCCATTTCAGCCAAGTCCTTATTACGATGTTCTTTTCTGCTTGCATTTAAGATTTCGTCCTTTTTCATAAAAACACCTCCAAATGATTTTCTTTGCATATTTTAATTATACACATACCAAGTTTTCTTGTCAATAGAGTTCATAAAAGTTACAACCGATATAAGAGATAACTTTTCTACCACTTCGATTATACTCACGACTTAATGACTTCTCTTGAATATACTGTTGAAAAGAAAAACTGCCATCGGTTTGACAGCAGTTCTTCTTCGGTTAGTATCCGTTAGGAATACATAATATCATTCAATACAATCTCATCGGCACAGGCTCGAATGTTATTCATCAATCCTATCCATCTCATCATATCCGTTGCTTTTCTGCACGCCCAGGTTACAATCTCCGGTTCGATCATCAGACGTACATCAAACAGATCCAGTGCCAACCGATAACGGTCCTCCACGTTTCCAAACCCGAGAACATCATTTTCCATATAAATGGTACTGATGACATAAGTTCCGTCTCCTCTGCGCACTTCCAGCACGCCTCTTGTGACCAGCCCTTTAACCGCCTCTCTTACCGTACTTCGTCCAACTTCAAATAATTCTGTCAGTTCACCTTCAGTAGGTATCCTCTCTCCTATTTTTACCGGTTTATCCAGAATATATTTCATCAGTCGATCCTCTGTCTTCTGTCCCAATGTCCGTTTTACACCTTTTCCGCTTTGCTACATTTCGTCACCTCCTGCTTATCCGCTTTCTCAAATTTTAGCATTTGTTTTTTCTCTTTTCAGCTCTGCATTGCCTGCCCTTCTCATTTTTGCTATACTGTCAATGTAGTTTTGCGCCATAGTTTCCGGCGTATCGTTATTTTGACTCAGGAGGAAATTTATGATCAAATTAGTTGCAAGTGATCTGGACGGCACTCTGCTTCACAACTATCAGCAGACTGTGCCGAAAGAAATATATGATACGATTAAAGCACTTCATGAAAAAGGAATCATCTTCACTGCCGCAAGCGGACGCCAGTATGCCAATATCCGCAGGCTTTTCGCTCCTCTCGGCTTCGACATTCCATATATCGCTGAAAATGGTTCCATGTGCGTCTATAAAGAAGAGATACTCGCCACCGGTCTGACTCCATCCAAAACCATCCGGCATATTCTGGATGCCCTGATGGAATACCGGAAGATCTATCACACCGGACACTGTATCCTTTCTGTAAAAGATACTTATTACAGCGACTCAACCGATGAACGTTTCATTGATTATATGGAAAATGATATGCATAACATCGTTACCTACGTGCCGGATCTGTATGCGATTAAAGAACCGATCATCAAAGCAGCCATCTGTGATTTTGGTGGCACAAAGAATCTGGAACCCTTCTTCCACAAAAGAATCGGGGATGAAATCCGCGTTGTAACTTCTGCGGATCACTGGATTGATTTTATTGCGCCAAATGCAAATAAAGGAACGGCACTGAAAGTTCTAATGGAAAAATTCGGAATCAAAAAAGAGGAATGCATCTGCTTCGGAGACCAACAGAATGATATCGAGATGCTGAAAGCTGCGGAACAGCGTATGTCATGGCAAGCCAAACCCTCTCGCCAAGAAAGCGGCCGATTACGTTGTGGAATCACCTTTGCCGGTGATGCAGGGGTTGTTGTAAGGAAAAGACGCTCCATATAAAGAATTGGACTGATAACTGTTTCAGAATATAAGAAGCTCTAAGACCACAGAAATTTATTAAAAGCATTCTGAAAAATCCATAACTCGCTTCGCTCAAACAGATGGATTTTTCAGAATAACATAAATTTCTGTAATCTGAGCTTTCTAATATCTCTTCCAAATGTTACCAGTCCAATTCTTTATATGGAGCTGTTTTTTTCAAGACAGACAACTTCCCTATGCGTTCTCCCATCTTCACAATGGTTTCTGCTCCCTGCAACGTGTTCCGGATCAGATCACTGTCTGGCAGGACTTTATCTGGTTCCAGGAGCAGCACAACCGTTGAACCTCCGAATTCAAATCTTCCTTTTTCTTCGCCGCGTTTTACCTGGCAGCGTTCTTTTTTATAATTCCGGATCTTTCCGACCATCAGTGCACCGACTTCCATCATCAGGACGGTGCCGAGTTTTTCATTTTTTACAAGACAGTATTCTCTGCTGTTCATTTTGTAGATCGGGCAGATATCATTTGCAATCGGATTTACAGTATGAAAAATTCCCGGAATTCTTCTCTGATAGGTCTTTTCTCCATCCGCCACGTAGCAATATCTGTGGTAATCGTCTACTGTAAGACGGATTACTACCGCCCAGCCTCCCATATAATGTCTGGCAAGCTTTGCATCGCGAATGAGGCTGTGGGTTGTATATGGTGTATGCTTAATGAAGAATCGTCCGTTTTCGTGAATTGGATAGACACTCACTTTCCCGTCACATGGACTGATCAGTACGGTATCTTCCTTGTTAACCGGGCGTTCCTCAGCTTTTATTTTTCTGGTAAAGAAATCATTATAGGAATCAAATTTCTGTTTTTCATATTTATTCAGATCGATCCCATGAGTTCTGGCAAATAGTCCGGCAAAAACAGCGGATACTTTTGTATTCAACAGCTTCCCACCCAATCTGGATACTGCTGGTAAAAGAAATGGGCGCATCAGTACCCTGGTTGCTGTATGGGTATACACAAATTTTAAAAACTTATCCTGACTGGTTGTCTTTTTTGTCCGATGACCTTCTCTGTCCATGTAATACATTTTTCTATCTCCTGTCCGCCTTATCCATGCCTGATAATATAGCTGTCAGGCATATCTCTGCCCTTCACTTTGCTGCCTGCTCATAACCTGGTTTCATTACATCATGCTCATATAACGCATATAGTGCCGAACCAGAATAGCGATCACTGCCATTGCCACAACAGCTACAATCGCACCCATGGTCACATTTTTCGGCTTTTTCAGTTTGAAATTGGTGATAAACAGAATGCCGACCACCAGCATGACCACATGAAGCGCAAGCATAAATTCACAACCTAAAAATGGTTTTAATACAACCACAAGCGGAAGTGCGATTGCCATGGATGTGATCGGGAGCCCCTGATAACATTCTCTTTTCTCTGTTGTTTCTTCCTGACGCTGTTCTTCCATCACATTGAACCACGCAAGACGGATCAGACCTGCAAGTACATAAAACATCAGGATTGCCACACCGATCACACCGCGCATTCCGAAACAGTAACAAAGAACAGCCGGCGCAACTCCGAAGCAAACAATATCGCTTAACGAATCAATCTGGATTCCGAAACGCTTTTCCACTTCTGTCCGGTTCTTTTTTGTTCTTGCAATCTTTCCATCAAACATATCACAAAGGCCGGAGATTGCAAGACACATCACGCCCAGATGCAGATGCCCGTTTACTGCAAACATCATTCCTCCAATTGATACCATCAAACTGACATATGTAAGTACTACCGTATAATCATAAACCCCTAACATTCTATCTCCCTCTTTCTTCCAATTGTAAAATTTGCTACGATCGTAAGCAAGGCGCTCAGCCCCAGCTCTGTATAATATCCAATCCCACGGCTCAGGATCATTCCCGGCAAAAGAAGCCGTTTTCCGAATACCGGAATAAAAATCATGGCAAATAATTTTTCACTGATTCCCATACCTCCCGGCAGAGGAAGCATATCTACCGATACCGCAATGACCGCCTGCAGTGTAATGACTGCGACTGCTTTTGCACCTCCAAGCCCAAATGCCTTATATACAAACCATGTAGCCGTAAACAGCGCAAACCGCTGGAACATGGTGATCGCAAATACATTCACGATCACCTGCTTGTGTTCCTTCAGAAAAACTGCTGTATCCCGGTACTGATCCATTGATGCATTCAGCTTTTCAATACGCGCCTCCTTATGGTGTAGAAAGTGCAGCTTTTCAAGCAGTGCCATTCCTTTTACCAGAATTTCTCTTGCAAGCCGCGGATGGAACACCAGCACCAGCATCGCTGTCACGCAAAAAACATTCAGAGCTGTCCCCAGATAAAAGATATGCCGGATACTCCAGAGATATTTATGGATAAATCCCTGTCCGAACAGTACCAGCCACAATCCGACAACCACCAGTACCAGTTTATAAGTGATCGTAACGATCATCAGCACCAGCGTCGAAACCGGTATTGGTATCTTTTCTTTTTTCATATAATAAATCTGTGCCGGCTGTCCTCCAGATGCCGAAGGTGTGATACAGCTGAAGAAGAATCCAACCGATGAAAACAGAAAACATGTCCATTTTTTCAGCCGGATTTTCAGTGTCCGCATCATATAATAGATAATGATCGATTCTCCCCAGATAAAAACCACAACACAGATCACTCCCGGAATCAGCCATAATACATTGACCTGTTCCAGGATCTTCACAATCTCACCAATATCTTCCCCATGAAATACGCCATACATTGTACCGGCAAATACCACCAGCAAAAATATGACATTGAAGATCGTCTTCTTTTTATTTTCCATCTCTCCTCATTCCTATCCGGTTTCCAAGTTTATTTGCTATTTTTTCTGTCAGACGCCGATAAATCTGCCATCCATTTGTCCGTCTGCTGATCTGCCAGGTTACTTCTGCAAGAAGAATTCCTGCTGCTGCATCCTGCCATACATGCTGCCTAAGCGCCAGTGTCGATATCACGACCAGTACCGTCATCAGGACAGAAAAAGCTTTATACCAGTTGGAAATCTTCCGGTTCTTCCTGACCGCAATACAGCTGAACCAGCTTGCCATGCAGTGAATGGACGGAAACAGGTTGATTGGCTTATCAACCGTATACAGAAACCGTACTGCCTGCGTCCAGATATCCGTCCCTGTCAGAACCGGCCTCGTATTCGTGGTCGGATAAAAAATAAAGCACAGCATACATACCAGCCGCGCATAAAAATCCGCAGTAAAAAACTGGTATTTCACCTTCTCCTCCCGCATCGATGCCATAAAATAGTTCACTACCCAGAAAAGATAACACCCAAAATAAATAATAATAAACTGTGGCATAAAAGGAATCACTTCATCCGCCGGACCAGAAAGATTATGAGTCTTGATTCCCGTCCGTAATAGCGGCACTCCCCAATATACCACAGCATTCATACAAAATGTAATAATAAGTGGAATTATAGTTTTTATTTTCTTCATACAATCTATACTATACATAAATAAAAAAATAGCAATAGTCTTTCGCAATTCTTAAAGAAAAAAGTTCTGTCTCTTAAGAAAACAGAACTTTTTTCTTTTATATTTCTTTATTTTTACAGAACCTTTGACAGGAATTCCTTTAAACGCTCATCCTTAGGATTTGCAAAGAACTCTTCCGGAGTTCCCTGCTCTTTTACTCTTCCTTCATCCACAAACATGACACGGTCAGCAACCTCTCTTGCAAATCCCATTTCATGTGTAACAACAACCATGGTCATGCCTTCCTGGGCAAGCTGTTTCATCAGCTCCAGTACTTCTCCAACCATCTCCGGATCCAGTGCGGAAGTCGGCTCATCAAAGAGCATTACATCCGGGTTCATGGCAAGGGAACGCACGATCGCGATCCGCTGCTTCTGTCCACCGGAAAGCTGTGACGGATAAGAATCTGCCTTCTCTTCCAGTCCAACCCTCTTAAGAAGTACTCTTGCTTCTTTTTCTGCCTCTGCTTTATCCTTTTTCAGGAGCTTGATCGGAGCCAGTGTGATATTTTCAAGAATCGTCTTATGTGGGAAAAGATTAAAGTGCTGGAACACCATTCCCATCTTCTGACGATGTTTGTCAATATCCACATGTTTGTCTGTAATATCCACACCTTCAAAATAAATATGACCTCCGGTCGGCACCTCCAGAAGGTTCAGGGAACGGAGGAATGTAGATTTTCCGGATCCTGACGGTCCGATGATTACCACAACTTCTCCTTTGTGGATCTCTTCTGTAATTCCATTCAGTGCATGAAAATCGCCAAATGCTTTCTGCAGATTTTCTACACGGATCAATACATCTCCATTAGTGGTCACTGTTCCTTAACCTCCTTTCCAGCATACTTACCAGTTTACTGAAGATCATAACCATAACCAGGTAAATGATCGCAACTGCCATCAGCGGCATAAGCGCATCGTAGGTTCTGCTTCGGATGATATCTCCGCCCTTTGTCAGATCCTGAAGGGCAATATATCCGGCAACAGAAGTCTCTTTTAAGAGAACGATAAATTCGTTTCCAAGTGCCGGAAGGACATTTTTAAACGCCTGCGGCATGATAATATAGATCATTGTCTGACGATAATTAAATCCAAGGCTTCGTCCTGCCTCAAACTGTCCGTTATCAACTGCCATAATACCGGAACGGAAAATCTCAGCAACATAAGCACTGGAGTTCATACCAAATGCCAGAATCGCTACGATCGTCTTACTGACATCCACACTTGCAAAAATTACAAAGTAAATGATAAGCAGCTGTACAACAACCGGTGTACCACGGATGACCGTGATGTAAATCTGGCAGATCAGATTCAGGAGCTTCAGTTTGCCGGTCTTATCGTACGTGGAACGGACAATTGCCAGAAGGAATCCGAGAACTACACCGATCAGGACAGCACAAAAGGTTACAATTAATGTAACCTTAAGTCCGTCTGCAATGTAGTGCCATCTGTCATCTTTTATAAAATTCATTATAAATCTTGCTTTAAAATCACTCATAAGACACCACCAGTCTGTACCCGATTAGTCTGTAATATATTTTGCAACGATTTTATCAAATGTTCCATCTTCTTTTAACTCTTTGATCGCATCATTGACTTTCTTAACCAGATCATCATTACCTTTTTTGATTGCCAGTGCATAATCTTCTTCTACATAAGAAGTCTCCAGGATCTTCAGACCTTCATTTTCTTCTACGAATGTCTTAGCCGGCTGGTTATCAATGATCACTGCATCGATCTTGCCCTGCTGCAGAGCCTGTACAGCTTCCATACCTTTGTTGAAACGCTCTACATTATCATCACCGAAATCATCTGTAGAATAAATATCCCCTGTTGTTCCCTGCTGAACACCAATCTTCTTTCCTTTCAGATCATCCGGTTCTGTAATATCACTGTCATCTGTTACAATGATAACCTGAACTCCTGTATAATAGCTGTCAGAAAAATCAACCTGTGTAGCACGGTCTTCTGTTACAGTCATACCTGCTGCTCCGATATCTGCTTTTCCGCTCTGAACAGCCGGGATAATAGAGTCAAATGCCATATCTTCGATCTTCAGATCCATTCCAAGCTTGTCAGCGATCGCTGCTGCGAATTCTGCATCGATTCCGACAACTTCGTCTCCGTCATAGTATTCAAATGGTGGGAATTCTGCGTTTGTAGCCATAACAAGCTTTTCTTTCTTGTCTGATTTTGCAGAGTCACTCTTTGATGAATCACTCTTTGATCCACAAGCTGCAAAACTGAATACACATGCACATGCAAGTACAACACTGATTACTTTTTTCATTTTCATAATACCAACCTCCAAATTTTATCCATTTCCCCTATTCTATCATGTTATAAAGAAAAAACAAAGTGGGTTTTTATACATTTTTCTGCATAAATTCCCACCTTTTTTCGTGATTATTCTCTTTTAGCCGAAAATCAGGAAATAAAGAAGTACCAGAACTCCAAGTACAATACGGTAATAACCGAATGCCTTAAAGTCATGCTTCTTGATATATCCCATCAAAAACTTGATCGCAAATACGGATACGAAGAACGCTACCAGGCATCCCACAAGCAAAATGACCACTTCGATCGCGGTATAATGGAATCCGAATTTGATAACCTTTAAGATACTTGCTCCGAACATAACCGGGATTGCAAGGTAGAAGGTAAATTCTGTTGCCACATAGCGGGAAGTTCCGATGAGCAGTGCTCCAAGGATGGTTGCTCCTGAACGTGAAGTACCCGGGATCAGTGCCAGGACCTGGAAGCCTCCGATGATCAGTGCCATCTGATAGGTAAGCTCTGTCAGCTTTGTAACCTGCGGTCTGGTGTGTTCATTCTTTTTCTCGATCAGAATGAAGAAGATACCATAAATGATCAGCATCAGTGCAACAACTACATAATTGTAAAGATACTTGTCAAGGATATCATCAAATAACAGCCCGATCACAGCTGCCGGCAGACAAGCCACAACGATTTTGCACCACAGGTTGATTGTATTTCTCTTCTGCTTCGCTGATTTTCTCTTTGAAAACGGATTCAGCTTATTGAAATACAGAACAACGACCGCCATAATTGCACCGAGCTGGATCACAACACGGAACATACTGTTGAATTCATGACTTGTACTCATATGTAAGAACTGCTCTACCAGAATCATATGCCCTGTACTACTGATTGGAAGCCATTCTGTGATACCTTCCACGATACCCAGAATGACAGCAATTAAAACATCTAACATTTTGACCTCTTTCTATCCCCTATCGGGATTCAATACAAATTTTTCAATGACAGCCGCCACACCATCCTCCTCATTGGACAATGTGATATAATCTGCCACCTCTTTTACTTCATCTGCTCCGTTTGCCATCGCAACACCAAATCCGACTTCTTTTAACATCATCAGGTCATTGTTGCCATCCCCGCATGCCATGATCTCTTCTCGTTCAATTCCAAGAAGCCTGCCAAGCTGAATCAGTCCCATTCCTTTGTTGACTCCCGGTGCATTGATCTCCAGGTTCGTTCCCATCGAATCACTGATGCTTAAATCCCCAAGTTCCATGATCCGCTGCTTTGCTTCCAGCCGTTCGTCCTGGCTCTTAAAAAGTGCATGGATCTTATCCATCTCATGCCCATTCATCTCTTCCATCTTCTCCCAGAGACTCTTAATGCCTTTGCGGGTGGTTCGGATATAATCTGCCATCGCAGGATTCCGCAGATACTCTCCGACTTTCAAAAGTTCATCTGCCTGTACGAAACCTCTTCCATCAAAATAGATCTCCTTGAACGTATCATAATCTCCAAAAATCTTAAGGATCGCTGCTCCCATCTCATAAGAGAGCATATTGGCATAAAGTACTTTGTCTTCCTGTAAATCCAGGATCCTTCCGCCGTTCGATGTCAGTGCGTACCTCATCCCCGGGAAATTCCGGAGCACTTCCGGGATCCCTGTCACCGGACGCCCTGTTGCAACCAGTACTGTTACCCCCTGGTCGATCGCACGTGTAAGTATTTCTCTTGTATGACTGGTCAGTTCTTTCTTATCATTCAGTAAAGTACCATCCAGATCAAGCCCTATCATTTTTATCTTTTTCATGAATAATTCCCTCATTTATGGTAAAGCTAAAAATACATTTCAAATCTTAGTATAACACGATTCCCCGTGTATGTATAACAAAATTTGCGGATTCAGGCATTTTGTAGTATACTGATAAAGGCTCAATTTTGAAGAAAGGAAGAATTATGAAGAAAAGGTTAAAAGCATTTTCAAGGACAACCATCGCACTCCTTACCGCTGCCCTGGTCTGTTCCCCGTTTACAAAAGCTTACGCCGATGACACTGTAGACTCTCTCGAAAAGCAGACAAACGGTCTTCAGAACCAGCTCGACTCTCTGAATCAGGACCTCACAAGTCTCAGCGCTGAGATCACAGGTCTTGCATCAAAAATTGAGGATACGGATGCTTCCGTACAGAAAGCAGAACTGGATCTTGCCGCCGCAAAACTGGACGAGCAGTTACAGTATGATGCTATGAAGAAAAGAATCAAATATATGTACGAAACAGGAAATACGTCACTCTTGCAGATCATCTTTTCTTCTGAAAGCATGGGAGATTTCTTAAACAAAGCAGAATTTGTCAAGAACATTACAGAATACGACAGAAATATGCTGGATGAATTACAGAAGGTTCACGAGCTTGTCGCTAAAAAGGACTCTGATCTGAAAGCAGAGCAGGCTTCTCTGGCAGAGATGAAAACAAATCTCGACCAACAGGAACAAGAACTGAATGACAAGATTTCCTCTACTTCCGGTGAACTTCAGGCTTCATCCGAAGCACTGGCAAAAGCAAAAGAAGCACAGGCAGCCGCTGCTGCCGCACTTAAGAAAAAACAGGAAGAAGAAGCTGCAGAACAACAACGACAGGCAGAAGCTGCACAGACTGCTGCCAATAATACTTCAAGCAGCTCCGGGAACACGGATTCCGGTAGTTCCGGCGGCAATACGACGATTACAGTTCCGGATACTCCTGCCGAGACCACAGATCTGGTTCTCTTTGCTGCAATTCTGCAGTGTGAAGCTGGCGGTTACAATTATGACGGTATTCTTGCCGTTGCTACAGTCATCATGAACCGTGTAGAAAGTCCGCTGTATCCGAATACAATCAGCGGTGTCGTCTACCAGAGCGGTCAGTTTGCTCCAACCTGGGACGGAAGCTTAAGCCGCGTCTTGCAAAGAGGACCTGTATCCTTATGCTATCAGGTCGCTCAGGAAGCACTCGGCGGAGCACGGCTTGCATCCGTAAGCGGATGTTACCAGTTCCGAAGCGCAAGTACCGGAATGTCCGGGATCAACGTTGGGGGAAATGTATTTTTCTAAATCCTGTCCCAGTGGATGTGCGTTCGATTCATTCACAGGACAGAATGCAAAAAAACGGTATTTACTCATCTTCACGAGTAAATACCGTTTTTTATTTTCTACGCATTATAGTTTGCAAGAAACTGTGCTATCAATTCCACACAACCTTCCACATCTTTTTCATCTGCTACCTCTGCAGGCATGTGCATATAACGAAGCGGGATTGATACCAATACCATCGGTACGCCCTGATTTGAAAAATGAATCTTATCTCCATCCGTATAACTAAGCCTGCTTGCAGCTTCTCTCTGAACTGGAATTCCTACTTTTTTTGCACATTCTTCCATTTTGGCATTTAAAGTTTTTACCACGATCGGACTGTTGCAAAGAACCGGTCCACCCCCCAGAAGAACCGTTCCCATCTCAGCCGGATTCATTCCACTGCAGTCGCTTGTGTAAGTCACATCCACAACAATCGCAAGTGTCGGATTAATCCGTGTACTTGTCCAGAAAGCTCCGGTTTTCGTTGTCTCCTCTCCAGTTGTAGAAGCTCCATAGACACCAACTTTACATCCAAGCTCTTTCGCTCTCTTGATTGCTTCCATAATGATATAAACACCAAGTCTGTCATCCAATGCTCTGGCTGTAAATTTACCATTTGTCATCTTACGAATATGTGTATCCGGAACAATCGGATCTCCCAGACTTACATTCTTTAAAGCATCTTCTCTATCTTTCGCCCCAATATCGATCAGAAAATGCTTTGTTCCCAGATTTTCTTCTTTGAACAAATCACGATATGCTTCGACAACACCGTAAACCTCTCCGTTTTTTGTCTTGATACGCACCTGACGTCCCGGATAAGTTGCCGGAACAATTCCGCCTCTGTCAATCACCTGCAGTCTTCCATCTTCCCGGATGTTCGAAATCATAAGTCCGATTTCATCTGCATGTGCCGAAAGCATGATACGTACATCGTTTTCCGGATTCAGAATACATGTTAGATTTTGCATCTCATCACGGCAAATCTCATCTGTATATTCTTTCATTTCTTCTGTTACAATATCCTGCACCTGCTCCTCATAACCCGATACCGAAATACTGTTAAGAAGGTTATTTAAAAATTTTTCATTCATTCTAGTCATCTTCTTTCTTACTTAGCCGTAACTTTCAGAAGATCTGCAAATGCAGACAGATTATAGGTTCCAAGTCCGCTTGCAACTGCATCCCCGATAGCAGCACAATCCATTCCCCCTGCGATTGCTGCCTGCAGTCCTGCTTTTGCGTCTTCTACAACCAAACACTTATCAACCTGTTCGTCTACATACTCTGCTGCTTTCACAAATACTTCCGGATCCGGCTTTGATTTTGAAATATTATTTCCGTCTGAAATTGCATCGAAATACTCTCCAAGTCCCAACTGCCCGAGAATAAATCTTGCGTTTTTACTGGATGATCCAATCGCCAGTTTATATCCATTCGCACGAAGATCATCCAATGTTTCCTTTACTTCTGCAGACAGATCTGCAGGACTCATATTTTTCAGAAGTTCTTTATAGATATCATTTTTCTTTGTTGTCCAGCATTCTTTCTCTTCTTCGCTCATTTCTCCTTCATAGCGTTCCAGAATAATTTCAAAACTTTCCATACGGCTCACCCCTCTGAGTCGATTATTGATTTCTTCATCAAAATAGATTCCCAGTTCATCTGCAACTGCTTTCCATGCTTGATAATGATATTTATCTGTATGACAGATTACCCCATCCAAATCAAAAATTACTGCATTGTATTTCTTCATCTTTTGCTTCTCCTTCTGTTTCAGACAAGTTAGAAATGATGACAGCGGCTAGGATGATCGCACATCCGATCACCATGCGAAGTGTAATCACTTCATGCAGAATGATGATAGAAAAAATCGTTCCAAATACAGATTCCATTGAAAGTACAATCGCTGCTTTTGTCTCATCTACATACTTCTGGCATGCGGTCTGGAGCAGATAACATACAGTCGTACTGATTACTCCCAGATACAAAACACTTAACCATCCCTGTGTTGTAACCTGAAAATCGTTCTCTCCAAAAATCACAAGACTGACTGCCGATAATACAAATGCTGTGATCATCTGCACCATGTTCAGTACAGATGCCGGATATTTTTTCACAAATTCTCCGGTAAAAAAGATTTGGAACGCAAATCCTACCGCACAGAGAAGTGTAAGACCATCTCCCAGACTCAGTGTAAGATTTCCATTCAAAGAAAGCAGTGCTACTCCAATAACGGACATGATTGCTCCAATGATTCCTTTCATGCCTACTTTCTTCTTCAAAATTATAAATGCAATGAACGGCACTATAACTACATTCAGTGCTGTAAGGAATGCATTTTTGGAAGGTGTTGTATATTGCAGACCGATAATCTGAAGTGCAAATCCTGCAAAAAGTGCAATTCCCATCAGAATACCTGCTTTTATTGCACCTGCACGCTTCTCAAGTTTCCCTTCTTTTTTATGCTGTCCCATGCTGATCATCCCCATCAGCACAGATGCCAACAAAAATCTTACCATCATAATCTGGAAAGGCTTCATGCTTCCCAGTGCCATATCACTTGCGACAAAGCCGCCTCCCCATATGACCGTAACCAGTATAAGTCCTCCGATTGCCAGCCATTTTTTCATCATATATCCTCCCGTCTCTTTTTTAGATTGTTGTTACTTTTCCATTTATTTCAGCTTCTACAGGTTCTCCTGCAAGACGAATGACCTTTGCCTGATTACTTCCATCTGCCGTAATTTCAAGCCATGCCCCTCTATAATGTAGACGGAATGTTAATCCCTGCCATTCCTTTGGCATATTCGGATGAACTTTCAACATACCATCTTCTCTTTGCGCTACACCTGCAAACCCAAATACAATTGTCTGCCATACTCCACCAGTATTTGCCGCATGGATTCCTTCTCTTGTATTTCCCTGCATATTCAACAGGTCAATAAAGGCTGCGCGGCGAAGATACCGATATGCTTTTGAATCATCCCCTACTTTAAGCCCCATAACAGAGAAAATACTCGGACTCAATGAAGAACCATGAAGTGTACGCTTTTCGTAATAAGCGTAGTTTTCTTTAATCGTTTCTTCATCAAATTCATTTCCCATAAGGTGTAACAGCATAACAACATCTGCCTGCTTATTGATCTGTGTCTCTCTTGCTCTTTTTGTCTTAAGTGCATCCGGACGTACTGGCCAGTCATTCTCATCATATTTTTCGATTGTTACATTATCAAGCTCGAAATATCCTTCAAACTGTTCCAGAAGTCTTGTGCCTTCTTTTCTTGGCAGATACATCTTTTCCTGCACTTCTTTCCAGTGTGCAGTTTCCGCCTCTGTAAGTCCTGTCTTTTCGATCAGGATATCATACGCTTCCTGATTCTCTTTCTTGATTGATGCAAGCAGTGAAAGAACATATCCGAGATTCCATCTCGCCAGATAATTGGTATAGAGGTTATTATTAACCGGTTCATGCCATTCATCCGGTCCCGTTACCTGATTGATTTCATAACGATCCTGCTCTTTGTTGTACTCACAACGGCTTGCCCAAAATCTTGCTGTCTCTGTCAGAATCTCCGCTCCTTTGCTGTAAAGGAAATCCATATCCTGCGTGATCTTAACATAATTATAGATTCCATAAGCAACTGCTGCTGTTACATGATGCTCATATACCGCAACATAACATCTATAACAGGTTCCATCCGGCTCAATGGTCCAGTCCGGACACTGCTCTGTACCATCATCTGCTGACTCCCACGGATACTGTGCTCCTTTATATCCATTCTTATGTGCATTTGCACGCGCTGCATCCAGAAGATGGTATCTGTAATTTTCCAGATTCTGTGCAGTCTTCGGAAATACCCATGAGAAAAACGGAAGCATAAAAAGTTCGGTATCCCAGAAAGCATGTCCACCATATTCTTCTCCTGTTAAAAGCTTTGCCCCAACATTCACATGGTCATCATGTTCGTTTCCCGTACTCATCAGATGGAAGATGTTAAAACGGACTGCACGGTTCAATTCATCATCCCCTGTAATCTGAATATCTGCATTTTCCCACATCTTCTTATAAACATCTTCATGCGCTTTCAGTTCCTGATCAAATCCCGTTTCAACAAATCCTTCAATTTCTTTTTCGATTGTTGTATGAAGAGCATAAGCCGGACATTCTCTTTCTGTATACATCGAAACATATTTTACGATTTCTACTTCTTTTCCTTCTTCTACATGGATATCACCAAATTCCACACTCTGCTCACCAAATCTGCTTATCATTCTGTTTCCAAGAATCTGTTTTCCATCTGCATAAGCTTCGATACGGCATCCACAACCTACATGCAGATGATTTTCTCTGGTTGCAACTTCCACATAACATCCATCTGCTGCCAGCTTTTCATTCGCTGTCATATAAGTATGTTTTACCTTAAAGCGTGGTGCATCATAAAAATTAATGATCGTACCATCAATAATACTTTCTACTTCAATAATTCCACTGTAGTTGAGCGGTGTCACATAAAGCCGGATTCCCATCCTGTGTACATTGTTTCTGCTCACAAACCGGATTCCTTCGATCAAAGTCTCTCTTCCTTTTGAGTCCTTCAGACGAACTCTCTTTCCAAGAAAAGCTCCTTTCATATCAAGCACTCTTGAAAATTCCAAAATTTCACAGTCTTCAATTCCAATCAATTCTTTTTCTACATAAAGTCTGATTCCAAGCCAGTTCGGAAGTGTGGAAAGTTCACGCATAAATGTCTCTGACTTGTCAAACACTCCATTGATATAAAGATATGGAAGTGTAATCTTTGTTCCTTCCTCATGACTTCCCCGGATTCCGAGGTAGCCATTGGAAAGTGCAAACAAACTCTCATATTTGAGATTCTCTTTTGCCTCATACTGATCCTGCCAGATGAGCCATTCATCGCTATGTAATCTGTTTCTCAGATTTCCTGAAAACATTTCTCTGCTCATATATGATTGTCTCCTTTATTCTTAATCGATATACTGTTTTTCTTGCCTTCCGATTTCGGTTCCGCATTCTGCTGCCTGCACAGTAAATGCCATTGCAAAATCCTGAAGTTTTACTTTATTTTCTTCCAACTGTTCTTCTCCACAGCTGTTGCTTCCAAGTCCTGACTGGCGATAATCCAGATGGATAATCACATCATCCGCTTTTTCAATTTCAAATGGATGCTGTGCTTTTTCCAGACTTTCATCGGTATAATTAGCAAGGTTCAGACCAAGCTTCTCCTCCATCTTGCATAACAGACCATCTTTTCCATCTCCAATACGGAACCATTTCACCTGTTCATGATGTCCGTTTTCCTGTGGGAATACATAATCTGTCATCATTCCGTCAACTGTATTTTCGTAAATTCCCATAATAGATGCAGCCTTACTGTCTACATAACTCTCACCAGGTCCCATACCATACCACATCGTCTTCTGAAAGTTTTTATTTCCTTTCATAATGACTCCGATACGTGGTAAGAACGCTGGTTCCAGTTTTCCTCTCTGAACAGCTTTTCCCTGAATTTCCACCTTCATCTGTCCACAAGAATAAACCGTATAAGTGTAATCACATTCAAATCCCCAGGACTGGTTATAGCAACTGAAGAATGTTCCGATCCGGACGATCACCTTATCGTCTTCTTTCAGACAGCTGACATATTCTGTCTCTTCTACCGGTTTCTGAATAAAATATTTATTCATCCAGTCCTCTTTCTTGTACATGTCGTTATCGATTGTTGCACGGTATACATTCATTCTCGGTCCTTCAGTCAGATACTCTTTTCCATCTTTTCCAAAAGAAATCAATTTTCCAAATACAGTACTGAATTTTGCTGTCACACGGCTGTTTTCTACAGTAAGCCCCCCCTGTTCTTCTGTTACCTGAAGCTTATCAGCTGTTTCTCTTACCGAAAATCCATCTTTTCGGATCTGCATCGGAATCTGGACTTTCTTGATTTCATACCCTGCTGGTGCATAGTTTCTTTCTTCTTTCTGACATACAGTCAGATTCAGATAATAGTCTGTATTTTCCTGTAATTCAAATGCTGTAATTGGTAGGGCAATGATCTTGCCTTCATGCGGAGCAACCGAAAGTCCTTCAACGGTTCCGTCCTGTATCATCTGATCTTCCGCTTTTACTTCCCAATAAAGTGTTGTCGTATCCAGATTCAGGAAATCATAATAATTCCGGATCTGAATCTTGTTCATGCTTCCTTCAACAGCTGTAATTTCTACTGGTGCAATGATCTGTTTGTATTCTTCCATTCCCGGAGACGGTGTTCTGTCCGGCATCAGAATCCCATCGATGCAGAAGTTCCCGTTTGTTGGAAAATCTCCATAATTTCCACCATATTTATAATATTTCTTATCCTTTTCTTCAGTGTAAATTCCATGATCATACCACTCCCAGAGAAATCCACCCTGAAGACGTTTGTACTTGCGATACATATCCTGGTATGCTTTTAATCCTCCAGGACCATTTCCCATCGCATGTCCATATTCACACATTACGTGTGGCTTATCCCCTTTGATCTGATATTCTGCAATCTCTTTGAGACCTTTCAGTCTGGTATACATCGTAGAATATACGTCTGTCACTTCTGCCTCAAAATCTCCCTCGTAATGAACCAGTCTGGTATCATCCAACTCACGGATTGCTTCTGCTGCACTACGGAAATTGCATCCGAATGCGGATTCATTTCCCATAGACCACATAATAATCGATGGATGATTTCTATCTCTCTTTACCATACGGACACTACGATCTACGTAAGCATCTTTCCAGGTCTCATCATCTGTGATCCATGTGTAATTTTCTACCCATTCAAATCCATGGCATTCCAGGTCTGCTTCATCGATCACATAAAGTCCATATTCGTCACACAGATCATAAAAATATTCATTTGCCGGATAATGCGAGCAACGAACAGCATTGATATTGTACTGTTTCATCAGACGAATATCTGATTCCATCTGCTCTCTTGTCACTCTTCTTCCTTCTCTTGGATTATAATCATGATGATTGACTCCGTTCAGAAGGATTACCTGATTATTGACACGGAAGTTCTTATCTTTGATCTCGATTTTGCGGAATCCACATCTGACTGTTACTTCCTGGTTTTCTGTCATTACTGTAAATTCATATAACTCAGGTGTCTCGGCTGTCCATGTATGAACTTCCGGGATCTCAGCCTCAATACATATATCTTTTCCTTCCGAAACAAGCTCACCTTCAAGAACAGTCTTTCCTTTATAAGAAAGCTTCCAGCCAAGATTTGTACCAGCCTGTTTCATTGTAATTCCAGCTGTAAAAAAACCATTTTTGTAGCTGTCATCCAATGTCCCATTTACACGAAGATCCAGAACTGCATTCTTTTCCTCATTGATCAGTTCTACATCCCTGTAGATTCCTGATAACCACCACATATCCTGATCTTCCAGATAAGTACCGTCTGACCACTTGTATACACGAACGGTAATGTCATTTTCACCTGTTTTTACAAACCCGGTAATGTCAAATTCTGAAGGCAGTCTGCTGACTTTTCCAAATCCAACATGGTTTCCATTTACCCATACATCAAATGCACTGTCAACACCATGGAATTTCAGAACCGTGTCTTTTTCCATCCACTGTTCATCTAATACAACTGTCTTTTTATAAATTCCAGTTGGATTTTCATCTGGTACATGCGGTGGGTTTACCGGAAATGGATATAACACATCTGTGTAATGCATCTTGTCATACCCTCTAAGCTGCCATACGGACGGAACATCAATCTTATCCCATCCTTCACATGCCCCCGACTGTTCAAATCCTTCCGGCGATAATTCCGGTGCATCAACATATTTAAAAGCCCATTCTCCATTTAAACTGATTTTCTTTTGCGAATCTTTATAAAAAGCCGTTCGTGCTTCTCTTCTCCCAATTCCGGTAATCCGATGGTCTTCCCATCTTTTTACTTTTTTTCTTGCCATAATTTTCTCCTCTCAAGTGGTATCCCATATAAGACAGCAACAGCGGTCAGACAGATACAGTCTACAGCCACTCCATACACTATCTATTTGATAGAACCACTGGTTCCTTCAACAATATATTTCTGCGCGATAATGAAAATAATGATCGGCGGAATAATCATAATAATCGTAATACAAAGCATCGGAATAATCTGTGTACTGTGAACTCCTTTAAATGAAGCAAGTCCAAGTGCCAATGTATATTTGCTTCTGTCCTGTAAGAAAATGAGTGGTCCAAGATAGTCATTCCATACAGTCAGCATATTAAGTACACCGACAAGAATCAATGAAGGTTTCATGATCGGCATGAAAATCTTCCAGTAAATCTGGAACTGATTTGCGCCGTCAATTCGTGCTGCTTCCTCAAAATCCTTCGGGATTCCCATAAGGAACTGTCTCATCAGGAATACATAATAGGCAGATCCGAACCATGCCGGCACGATCAGCGGCTTCAGTGTATTGATCCATCCGAATAAGTTGAATTCCATGTACTGCGGAATCATGGTAACATCCCATGGAATCATCATTGTTGAAAGCAGGATCATAAAGAGGATATTTTTTCCTTTAAAGTTAAATCTTGCAAATCCATAAGCAACCAGTGAACATGAAAGAACCTGTCCGACTGTTGTCAGAACTGTTACAAGAATTGAATTCCAAAGATATGTTCCAAACGGCTGTGATTTCCATGCATTAATAAAGTTCTCAAAATGCCATTCTGCCGGCAGAAGTTTCGGCGGATATGCAATTGCTTCTCCTTCTGTCTTAAATGCAGAAAACAGCATGTAAATAAACGGTGCAAGAAAGTAAATGGCTACCAGTCCGAGTAATATGTAAATTACAATTTTTGATTTTTTAGACATCTTCATTACTTTCTACCCCCTTTTTTCCTTTTTGTTTTCTTTGCTCCGCTGTTTTTAGCTTCTGTCTCATAGAATACCCATGCGGATGATGACTTGAATACCACGGCAGTCAGCAGCAGAATGATGATAAACATTACCCATGCGTTTGCACTGGCATATCCAAGTTTGTGATGTTTGAATGCGTTATTGTATGTATACAGTCCATAGAAGTAGGTAGATTTAAGCGGTCCACCTCCGGTAAGAAGCATAACCAATGTTACCTGTTGAAAAGAACTGATAATTGACGTAATCAGGTTAAATAAAATTGTAGGTGTAATAATCGGAAGCGTAATACTGAAAAATTTTCTTGCAGGACCTGCTCCATCAATAGATGCAGCTTCGTATACATCAACCGGAATATTTTTGATATCTGTGTAGAAGATAAGCATCATCGTTCCAACACCAAACGCACTTGCAATTATAACTGCAAGGAGTGCCCATGCCGGATCAACCAGCCACTTCGGTCCTTTGATTCCCAGAAGAGATAACAGATAATTCAGTACGCCATAATCTCCGTTGAGGATCCATCCCCAGATGATAGAAACCGCTACACCTGAGATAACTGCCGGAATATAGAAAATTGTACGGAATACTTTTACTCCTTTAACCGGCTGTGTGATCAGCATTGCAAGGAACAATGCAATAATCATGTTAAGCGGTACGAAAATTGCCGCATATTTCAAACTGATTATAAGGGATTTCCAGAACTGTTTGTCCTTTGTAAACATATCAATATAGTTTCCAAGTCCCCTGAATGTTGGCGCTGTAGTAAGCGGCCACTCAAAAAAGCTCATGATCAAAGACAGAATCAGGGGACCGATTGTAAATACAAGGAACCCGATAATCCACGGCATAATAAACAAATACGGTGTGGCCGTCTTCAGGAATTTTCTCTGCTTCATTTTTCTTCTCTCCTATTTATCGGCGCCGGAATCATAAATTGTTCCGGCGCCGGTTTGTTTGTATGCTATTACTGTGCGTCTGCTGCTTCTTTTAAAACATCTTTTACATCCATGTATGAGCTTGGATTGAAAATCTGTTCAAATGATAAGCTGAGGTTTTCTGAAATTTCTGACCAGTCTTCAATCAGGAAGCTTGCCGGAGTATGTCCATCACTCTGCTCAAGCATCTCATAGAATGGTGCATATTCTGGTTCATCCATGATACCTTCAGATTCTACAACACTGTTAAGTACCGGAAGTTCCATACCGATTCTTGCTTTGTTGCATTCTTCGCCTGTCCAGTATTTTACAAATTCCCATGCAGCATCTTTATTCTTGCTGTCCTTTGAAATAGAAAGTCCTGAAGAGCTCAGAATACTTACAGAGGTCTTTCCGTCAAAAGAAGGAATTTTTGCCACACCATAATTCATTCCATCCTCATTAAGAGAAGCAATTGACCATGATCCATATACATACATTGCTACTGTACCGGCACGGAATTCATCAGTTCCGTTCTTTTCTGTTGCAATTGCATATCCGTCTTTTTCCATATCCTGGAACATTTTAAATACTTCCTGAGATTCTTTTGAATCAATTTGACCTGCCATCTGTCCGTCTTCGTCACAATATGCAGTTCCATTTGCTCCCACAGATACATTTCAAAATCATATGGATCTGGTTCATCTGGAATGCAAAACCTTTCTGACCTGTCTTTTCTTCAATTGTCTTGGCAGCTGCCTGAAGATCCGACCATGTCCAGTCATCTGTAGGTTCTTCTACATGGCGCAATGCAAAAGATCTTTGTTATAGAAAGTGAATGTGTTTGTAAATCCCACTGGAATACCATATGTTGTTCCGTCTAATGAGTTGTAATTCCACAGTGTGCTGTAGAAATCATTCTTATAGTCATCGCCTTCTTTGTCGAT
>SCPN01000338.1_pt1 | contig 22986 bp, 38 predicted proteins | sample 6106831 | NCBI WGS metagenome assembly SCPN01 (sample SAMN10720447, study PRJNA508395) | human gut metagenome | isolation source: Participant 1, 0 month
CGGTTTATAAAGAGTATGCTTGTATCTAATAAAACTTCTGATAATTCAATTATCAGTTAGGCAGAAGCAGTTTAATTGAGGGTTATCGAGCCAAAATTGTACCAATGCCAACGAGCATGGCATCATGTAGCGCAATTATATGTCCATCTCGGCAGGAGGGACTCATTCGTAATCCATTGTGATTGACCAGTAAAAGTGACAATCTTACCATCCAAGGGACATAGCACTTTTAATAGATTACAAAAGGTTTACCTGTCTGTGTATATGTAAAGAAATGCTCATTTAGTTGGCATACATTCCTCACTACATGCAAGGGCAAAGAGCAACCTCTATGCCTGCTTCACGGAGTAAATCCATACCCTTTCCCGATACTAGTGGATTAGGATGCATTGCTTCCTACAACGACCTTAGCTATGCCAGCCTCGATAATACGCAGCGCACAAGGTGGAGTTTTACCATAATAGAGCATGGCTCTAGGTTACATATAAAGTAGCACCCTTTAGCATTATCCCCACTTGGCTTGGTTTGGTATGAACCTCAGCATGAGCTGTACCAATATATGATGATAACCTTCACCGATTATTGTATTGTCTTTAACCACTACTGGCACCCGCAAAGGATTTGGCGAAGTGTGACCTGTGGCTAATTTTGCCAGTGCAGTAGCGCGTTTCATATATGCTACGTCATCCACCCATATCACCTCAATAAAAGGACTATATACATGGTCAGCCAGGTAATCATAAATACGCGTCAAATGTGCCTCGTACTTTTTCTCATCCAGACTGTACACTGTCGGTATCGGAATTGCACCGATTCATACCTAAAAGGTTCGCGGACTATACCGCCGGTAAAATTTCACCTATCCCAAAGAGACTCATCTATTTTGTTTCTGAATTAATAGTAACACTTTTATTAGGGTTATGCAACAATAAAGAGTTTTGTATTGAGAAAAGATATTAAATATTCCTAAGGTAAAATAACTATTATTATAGTTCTATTTCTATTTTTATTAGATTGAAATATATTATAATAACAAAATATAAACATATAAACTATGCTATACATTAAATAGTAGCTTTATCCGCATAATTACTTACAAGAGGTCTAATATAATAATATATGGTTTTACAATTATACTTAATTGATATTATTTATTAAATATAGGTGATAATATGGCAAAAACAGATTTCTGATGTACTTATAGAAGTCTTAGCCAATGCAGGTATCAAAGCATTTATGGTATCACTGGCGATAGTTTAAATTCTGTAAACGACAGTTTACGTCGCAATGGTAAGATTACTTTTGAACATGTTAGACATGAAGAAACAGCAGCCTTTGCTGCAGGTGCGAAGCTTCTTTAACTGGAAAGCTTGGTTTGTGCTGGTAGTTCTGGTCCTGGTAATTTACATTTGATCAACGGTCTCTTCGATTGTCATCGCAATCGTGTTCCAGTATTGGCTATTGCGTCTCATATTCCGCAATCTGAAGTAGGCTTAAATTACTTCCAAAACACATCCAGAAAACTTATTCAAAATGCTCTTGTTTCTGTGAACTCGTTTTAAAATCAAAACAAATGCCGGAAATTCTTTTCCGTGCTATAGAATGAATCAGCAGTTGGTAATCAAGATGTTGCTGTTATCGTCCTTCCTGGTGATGTAGCAGTAATGGAAACAGAAATTGATGAATTACCAGTATGGCACCACCCTCGCTTACCTCATATCGTTCCCAACAGTGAAGATATCGAAGAAATGGCTGCTCATTTAGAAAGAAGGTGAACACATTACCCTCTTCTGTGGTGCAGGTTGTGAAGGTGCACATGATGAGGTCGTAGAATTAGCAAAACGCTTACAAGCTCCTGTAGTACATGCCTTCAGAGGTAAAGAATGGGTTGAATGGGATAAACCCATATGATGTAGGTATGACAAGGCCTATTAGGCTATACATCTGGTTATCGTGCTATTAGCACTGTGATACACTCATTATGCTTGGTACAGACTTCCCTTACCGTCCATTCTATCCAGAAAATGCAAAAGTAATTCAAGTTGATAGAGATCCTAGTGCGTTAGGTCGCCGTGTACCTCTTACACAAGGGATTATTGGTACAGTAAAAGATACATTAAAAGAGTTGTTACCTCTCGTAGGTCAACGTGAAAATACTGAATTTATTGATACAATACGTAAGGAATATACAAAATTCAGAGAATTTGGATAGCTATGCTGCGGCTGAACCAGATGGTGTAGCAATTCACCCTCAATACTTTGTAAGTCGTCTTAATAAATTAGCTGCCGAAGATGCCATCTTTACATTTGACGTAGGTACTCCAGTTATTTGGACTGCTCGTCATTTGAAAACAAATGGTAAACGCCGCATCTTAGGTTCCTATAACCATGGTTCCATGGCCAATGCTATGATGCATGCCATCGGTGCTCAAAATGCATGTCCAAATCGTCAAAGTCATTTCCCTCTCCGGTGATGGTGGCTTCACTATGATGATGGGTGAAATGCTAACGTTAAAACAATTAAATCTACCAATTAAAATCTTCGTATTTAATAATGAAGAACTTAGCTTCATTGCAATGGAAATGAAAGCTTCTGGTTACTTAGACTATGCTACAGACTTTGTAAATCCAGACTTCGGAAAACTTGCTGAAGCAGCTGGGATTAAAGGTGTGAGCATCCAAAACTCCAGTGAAGTAGACGAAAAATTATGGAGCTCTTAACCATAATGGCCCAGTCATCGTCAACGTTCGCGTAGATAAACAAGAACTTGCTATGCCTCCTAAAATTGCATATCAACAAGCTAAGGGCTTCAGTAAATACTTGATCAATGCAATCCTTGATGGCCGTGGTACAGAACTTAAAGAAATGGCCAAAACAAACTGGATGAAATATAAATCTCTGTTCTAAAATCTGCCAAATATTCAAACCCTGTCAAAATAAATAAACTGCAAAACTTTCAAAAAAAGAGATGTCATCAGATGATGACACCTCTTTTTTCTTAATTTAATCATATATTGTTATAAAACCTTCAGTCCATCCCCTTAAATTAAGAGTGATAGTAGCTATTCCTAAACACTCTATGCCATGTACTTTAAATATATCCCAGGTTTTATACCACTCTATTGCTTTCTCTGCATATTTTAAAGTACTAAATAAACCTATGTATCCTGAACATGTATAATAATCATCTATATCATAATCATACCAAACACCATAAATTTTGTTGTTTATGATTTCAAAACTAACATCATCACCTATATGCGCACAATCATTTAAATAATGAGTTGTTATCGAAAATGAATCATCAGCCAAATCAGAAAAACCTATCAAATTTTTTGACTCAGTTAATGCCTTTTCTGCTAATGATAATTTAGAAAAAAAGCCTAGGCCAAAATACTCTGTATAAGGTAACTCATTATTCCTTTTATAGTGAGCTACAGCTTCATATATTGGAACTCTCATAATTAACCAACTCGTTACAAAATAAAAACAATATAAATATGACACTCTAATAATTTCTATCTATAATAATCGTCCTCGTAATCGTCTTTATACCGTATTGCATCAAGATCTGATGGTGACAGCACATTACCTTCTTCATCAACATATTCTCTAAATTCGTTAAATATACGCCTGGAATATCTGATTCTTCTAACTCAGGAACATCCTCAGCCTCAATGTCCCAAAATTCTATTTCGACAGATTGATTTTTGTTTTTATCTATCATTTCCTTACACTTCCTTTATTAGAAACGTCTATTTAAATAAAAACCAATTTACTACAATATTAACTACTATTAGAAAAATAATTCGACTGTATATATTAAATCTACTAATAACATCAGTTAATTTATAAGGTATATTAGTTTCAGCTTTATTAATCTCTTTGTTTACAATCTGCTTTAAAGAAACTAATTTAAGAATTTCTGACACAGAAAATAAAAATATAAAAATTGAATATACATGATTACCATAATCAGCTAATGTTAAACTAAAATAAATTACTAAAACTTGGAAAGATTTGTATAAATAAATAAGATTTACTTTTCTTAAAGGCTAAGATACAAAATATATTTCTTTTTGATTAGCTAAAATTATTATAGTAATAACAGCCATTAATGTTAAAACAAGAAAAATCATTTTTGCCTCGCACTCTATTTTAATTGAACAATGTTATTAATTGAAATGTATATAACAAAGCAGATAGAAATTAAAAGTTAAAACCGAATTCTTAGTAATTTTATTGTAGCAAAATATATAAAAATAAGCACTATAACCCATTTGGGATATAGTGCCTACTTGTATTTAAGCCTAATCTTGTATTTTATTATGCCCCAAAGAGTGACATTTGTTCGTCTTCAGGTAGTTCACCACAGCATTTGAGTTCTTTCATTAGATCGATGATGGTGTTTAGATGCACAACGACGTTGCAAGTCTTTTAGAGATGTAAAACGGACGTTCTTCTCGTTCAGCTACGATAGCATCAGCTACTGTTTCACCCTATAAGGAGTCAATAGCTAGGAATGGCGGTAATAAAGCACCATCTTTAATGCTAAAGCGTCTAGCTTCGGAGTGTTGAATATCTACATTAACAAAACGATAGCCCCGTTGGTACATTTCCATAGATACTTCTAAGGCACTCATAAGGTCTTTATCTTTAGGACTGGCACCGCGATCAAGAGCCTTAATACGATTGAACTCAGTCATTTTGCGTTTTAAGGTCACCCGTCATAATACGCAAATCAAAAGCCTGTGCTCGAATAGAGAAGTATGCTGCATAGAAAGCCAATGGATGGTATACCTTAAACCAGGCTATACGGAAAGCCATCATTACATAGGCTACCGCATGGGCCCGTGGGAATAGATAGGAAATCTTCTTACAAGAGTCAATAAACCATTCAGGAATATTGTTTTCCCGCATTTCTGCTTCAAACTCAGTCGTCGCTTGACCTTGTTTATTGCGTTTTTCGATGCCCTTCCCTTTACGTACGTTCTCCATAACGAAGAAGCTATGCTTTCGATCCATGCCACGATGAATCAAGAAGTTCATTACGTCATCACGGGTAGAGATGGCTTCCATTCAATTTACAAGTACCATTTTTAATGAGATGCGCATTATCGAGCCATACGTTGGTACCACAGGAGAAACAGATACATTACTAAGTCAGAGAACGTTTGAGGACGAGAGTCTTCAAGCGCCCCGTACAAATTTCGTACCACATTCTGGTACGGCCAAGCTGGCTACCTGATCACCTTGCAATTGTTCAGGTGTTAAACCAATCCCCTCTGTAGAAGAGAATAGACTTAAAGTTACGAGGATCATCAAACGGTATAGTTTTTGCGTCTATACCCGTCAAATCCTCTAGCATACGAATGATGGTCGGATCATCATGGCCCAGAATATCGAGCTTAGTCATACGACCTTCGATGGAGTGATAGTCAAAGTGTGTCGTTAATACACCACTTTCCTTCTTATTCGCTGGATGTTGTATAGGTGTAAAGTGATGCACATCCATATCGCGAGGACATACCATGATACCGCCAGGGATGTTGGCCAGTAGTATTCTTAACATTGGTAAAGCCTTTTGCTAAATGTTCAAAGAAACCGCTGCGAGCTTGAATATCTCGAACTTCGGCGTATTTTTTAACATAACCAAATGCTGTTTTATCCGCAATAGTACCGATTGTACCCGCTTTAAATACATTGTCACGTCCAAATAGTTCTTCCGTATACTTGTGTGCCTTTGCTTGATAGTCACCGGAGAAGTTAAGGTCGATATCTGGAACCTTATCACCTTCAAAACCAAGGAAGATAGCAAACGGAATATCATGGCCATTAGTTTGCAGCGCATGACCACACTCTGGACAATCTTTACGTGGTAAGTCAAAGCCACCTGCATATTCGCCTTTTTCAAAAAATTCTGAATATTTACAGTTAGGACATACATAATGAGGCGGTAATGGATTTACCTCTGTAATTTCAGACATTGTTGCTGCAAAGGAAGAACCTACAGAACCACGAGAACCAACGAGATAACCATCATCAAGAGATTTTTTTACTAGTTTATGCGCGATGTAATACAATACACCATAACCATTGGAGATAATACAATCTAGTTCATAATCGAGACGCTCTTGTACTACGCGAGGCAATGGATTACCATAAATGGCTTTCGCATTTCTATAACACATTTCTGTGAAAGCTTCATCAGCACCTTCAATCTTTGGAGAATATGTACCATCAGGAACTGGCTTAATATCTTCAATGCTATCATTTATAGCACGCGTATTTGTAACAACTATTTCATAAGCTTTTTCTTCACTTAAATAAGGGAAGGATGCCAACATTTCATCGGTGGTACGTAAATGTAAATCTGGTTGTTCATCTGCATCTGGATAGCCACAGGCAGTTAACATGATTTCACGATAAATCTTTTCTTCTGGCATTAAATAGTGAACGTCACACGTTGCACAAACAGGTTTGTTTAAGGCCTCACCTAATTCGATTACTGTTTTGTTCATATCGATAAGGGCTTGCTCATCTGGCATAAGGCCTTTACGAACCAAGAACATATTATTCGTATGTGGCTGAACTTCTAAATAATCATAGAAAGGATGCAACCTCTAATAGCTCTTCCTTTGTGGCGCCACGAACAATAGATTGCATAAGTTCACCAGCTTCACAAGCAGAACCGATAATAATGCCTTCGATGTTCTTCAATAACGGAACGTGGTAAGCGTGGGCGAACCTTGTAATGTTCTAGGTGAGAAATAGATATCATCTTGTACAGATTGCGCAAACCTACCATATTTTTAGCTAATAAGATAATATGGTAACGTTTATCTTTTTCTTTTTTCTTCTTCTTATCTACTACAGGCTCTTCATCACGAGCAACAATTTCATCATCAATGAGATAACCTTCTACACCATAAATAACCTTAACGCCCAACTCCTTACCAAGAGCTTGCGCCTCTGGAAAGGCTTGAACAACGCCATGGTCAGTAATAGCTACTGCTGGATGACCCCATTTTTTTATTGTTTTGAATAAATCTTTAACAGATACAAGGGCATCCTTATCGCTCATCTTAGTGTGTAAATGAAGCTCTACACGAGAATCTGGACGGTTTTCAGTGCGTTCTACACTAGTCGTTTCCAAAGCTTCAATACTACGAATAGATAGGATATAGTCTTTATCAAAGCGATCATCAAAGTTTACGCTGCCTTGTACGCGAACGCGTTGCAAACCTTTTAACTGTTTAAGTAGTGCATCTCCTTCTTCAGGACTATTCGCAAACTTGATGAACTTAATACTATTCGTATCATCAACAATGCTGCCGTTGACGATACTTTTACCAGTCTTAGTATCACGTTTATCTAAGCCTACTAATACACCTTCAAAGATGACACTAGGTGTATCCATGGTCCCCATAATTTTAGAGGTGACCCCTTCAATTTTAGGGCCTACAATCATGCCCTCATCTGTAGGAACATCCTTCGGTGCACGACGAGGATATTTTCCATCCCCTTCACTGCCTTTAGCTGTAGATTTGGTAGTGCTCTTAGGAGCAAAACCTTTACTTGTTTTAGGTGCGCTACTAACAGACGCTACAGTATCATTACCACTAGATGCTGCAGCTGTTTGATGAGGTCGAGAAACGACAACTGGACTATTATTGAAATAACCAAGTTCTACAGCTTCTACGAACGGTGCAAAATCATCAAACTCGGCATAGTCATCTTCATAATCATAGCCAGCAAAGGATTTACCTCTAGGAGCTTGGTTTTTAGCCTCTTCAGCTTCCCGTTGCGCCTCTGCGGCCTCAATCCATTCTCCAGCACCACAGCCACCACCATAATAATAGGTATCTAACCCTTCCCCAGTTTCAGTATCTATCCTCCAAGCAAAACAGCATGCTGTATCGGTATTTGTTGGAATATCATCAAAAGGATATATTCTTCTCCTTATACCATGCAGATAATCTATCACGTAGGCTCAGCAGAGTAGAAAATGCAGAGTCTGCAGCTTGTATCGTCACATGTTGGCTATGACAGTTCACATAGAAGGATGATTTCTTATTCTGTTTTGGTACAACACGATAACGTACTTTCATTTTTATCCCTTATACCCACAATAGGTAATACATAAATCTCTAAATCTCCAAATATCGCCCTTACTGCTACGACTATCTAAAATAATCTCATACAAACCTTTTAATAAAGCTCGTAATGCTTTGGTAGAAATCCGAGAGCTCGCTTCATAAGCAAGTTTGATCGGATACGGTTTAAATGACGAATCATGATCCTTACATAAGTTTTGTATGGCTTGAACAGACATTCCCGCTTGTCGACATTCATTGACTAGTAGCTGTAAACGTAATTGCCCCTCAATATAGCTCATAGCACGGTCTAATTCTTTATAGCCAAACATAAACGGAAATAGTTCAAGCAATGTATCAATATCTCGTTTTAACAGAGCCTCTTTAAAGGTGAAAATATTCTTAGCACCGTAGTCACTGCCATTTTCTTCTAGAAATTCTTTGGTAATGACTTTTTCCCCTGTAATTTGCAAGAAATAACGGTCAAATTCGGTTTTCATGAAAGAAACTGGTACATCTTGCCACAAATCGATGAGATGCGCTACATATTCCTGTGCATCAGGTGTCATTTTAAATCCATTTGATGTACAGTACTGCCGTATCCATATCACAAGGTCTGCCCCTTCAAGGCGCTTGCATTGATGATTTGGTATTTTCTCCAGAATCTCCTTATTCTGTTTAATCCGTTTATCAATCATATCATGATAAATCAAAAGAATAGGATTATCCCCATTATATTCCATGATGAGATCATACAATGGAATCCAAGAATCGCTATTTTTGCCGCTTTTACGAATGATAGGCAAGTTAACTAAACAGAATACCTTTTGATCTCCCCAAATAGTGAATCTTCACATAGCTTTTCACTAATCTTCTGTGGGCCAGCTTCATCATCTAATACGGTCACTGGAAGGTCTGGATAGGCACTTAAAAATTTGCGTTTTTCTTCTTCAATTAATTGTGGCTCATCACCATAAATAAGCTGAATATGTGCCATAGTTCCTCCTTTCACAGATACATATCCTCGATATAGCTGTACCCCATTATATACATGTGTTCTGATGAAGGATCCACATCGCGTAACGCACCGTGGGGACTTCCAAATAGAACCGTACTAGTAGGTGAAATACGTCCAATTTCAGCCATTACACGAGACCGACTCGTTATATATAATGAATTAGTCTTATCATTTAATTTTAGATTTTTTTCTCTACTTTGTCCATTATATACTACAATTTGGCTCATACTATTTTTATATACCACCTTTGCAGAACCATTACTGAAAGTACTCAACTGTTACGCTTTTAGGATGTACGCCATAGGCTCTAATAGCTTGATTGATAAGCCTTTCATTAGGTGCAGTCTTAATATGATCTGGCGCATCGATTAATAGATGTGCCCCTTCATGATTTGGTTCTATACAAAGCAAAACATTGCATTGCTTCATTGGAATATAATGAACTACTGTTTCCTGATGATGATGCGTAACATAATAGGAAGCACCAAAGGTTAAAATCAGTAAAGTTAATGATATTACTATATGTACAGTATATCTTTTTCTATGCGTCAAAAAGTACGTAAACAAACCTAATAGAGCATAATATATATAAGCACAATAAGGATGCATCATACCAAGCCATAGTAGACTGCCACTACGACCTAACACATGATTTAAATATAAAGATAATTGCAATAGTACATCTACTAAAGACCACATTAACGATATAGGGAGTACGTAACTGACTAAAGTACTTATAAATATTAAAACTATGGATATATCTAATAAGGGCGCTACTATACAGGCTGCTAACAAACTAGCAATGCTAATATAGTGAAAGTAATAGAGCTGTAGCGGCATAATTAGTAACTGTGCTGATACACATAAAACAAAAGGTGTTTTTATCCACCTTGGTAACCACTGTATCCGTTCATATAGTACCGTTCCCCATATGAGTAAACCATAAGTCGCGCAAAGGATAGTTGAAAGCTTACATCAAATAAGGAGAACGGATCATATATGACACATAAAATAGCACATATACATAATAACGCTTGTTTGGCCTGATATAGTCGTCCTTTTATATAGGCGATACACATGAGTATGCTCATCATCGTAGCACGTAGAACAGGTGCATCGCCGCCTACGATACCACAATATATACAAGCAACTATAATACCAAGGATTAAACATGTACGCTTCTTTAACTTAATAAATCGTCCAAGTCCATACACAAGGGCTAATAACAAAGCAATATGCGATCCTGATATAGATAAAATATGGATAAGGCCTGTATAGGAGAAAGCCTTCATTTGGTCCTCTCCGAGTTCACTATAATGACCACCTAAAGCTAACCTTGAGCTAATACCTTTTGTCGTCCTTCTAGATTATGACCAATATTTTTATCTATAGATTCGCGTAATACACCAGCAATTAATAGGCCTTTCCTGTATAGTTTATCAAAATGTATCTTTATAGTGATACATTTGCAAATCTTTGTTACTAGCAGCGCGATATACACCATCATAGATACGACCTCTAGTATTAGGAGCTCATATATCGACCTCTAAGATTAATACGACCTTCCTCTTCAATGAGAAATAGGGCTTTGGGTGTACCTTCAATAATTGCATACTCTCCTAGTCGTATGGGATAGTTCGTAGTAGATACCTTTGAGTATACTTGTAAACGCTTGTGCTTTAATATAGTCATTTTGCAGTATTTTTATAGGGATGTAAGGCATGGACTTCAATAGTATATTTGTAATACTCCTGTCCATTTAAATTTACGATTTCAGGAGCAGCAACAACCGTACAAAGGTATTCCCCTTCTTGCTGTAAATAATATGATGTAAAACTATTAAAATGTATAATCCTTAAATCGGTTTGATAATAAGATAAACCAACTAAAACAAAGACTAAGACCATTAACTTGCTAAGTGAATGCCATCTATCAGACGACTGTAATGCTTTGAAAATACCACAACTATAATAGCTAACCCTATAGCAAAGATGTAGCGCATCTGATTAAGTACTGGATAATACTGACCATAGCTAATATTGTACCCATAATTATAGAACCTAATATAATATGTGCCCATTGGCTATGCGTTATAGATTGTTTCTTATTGACCAAATCTAAAGAATTTAAACATGGTTCAACATACTGAAAATTTTCATGTCTACGTATTGATTTAGATTGTAATTTTGTCTTTAATCTTCTTAAATACTCCGTCACCAATGCCCTTCACCCCCTTAATACCTTCAATGGATGTAAAGGGACCCTTTTTGTGAACGATACTCTTCAATTCTTTTTGCCATAGCAGGACCAATGCCGGGCAACGCATCTAGTTCTTTAGCAGTGGCGGTATTAATATTTATTTTATTACCACGCAATAACGCTTCAGGATTTCCGTGAAAGTTAAATACTACGTGAATATGATCTCCTCCAGTAACTGATTTAGCCATATTAATAGACTCTAGATCGCATACGGTAACAGGCCTCCTGCTAGCTTAATAACATCTCCTATTGTTGCAGAGCTTTCAAACTCATATAAACCAGGTGAAACTACGGCGCCCGTAATATAAGCAATCGGTTTTATTAGATATTTCTGCTACATTTGATATAGAAGAATTTCCATTTACGCCCTCTTCAGCAAGGACAGAATTGGTTTCATCTGTTATAATAGGCCATAGGAAATAAATTCCTACTAAAATACATAGGATTAATATAATTGTCATATATGGCTTCAATTTTACTTTCATAGTGCACCTCCTACTGAAAGAATTCCCTATGAAAAAGTAAACTCCTACCGTTGACTCTATTGGTCACATATGCGGACTTTTATAATTGATGTCGAATAACAAGGAGATACAATGAATCAAGAAACATTAAAAAAATACGCCCATACCTTACTAAAATTTTGGCGTAAATTTACAACAAGACCAGACATTAGTTATTTCTGTTGATGTAGAAAATAAAGATTTTGCAGTAATCGTTACTGAAGAAGCCTATGAGCTAGGCGCAAAAGAGGTAGTTCTTAACTGGAGATGTTCCCCTATCGCTCGTCAACGATTATTACATGCTAAAGAATCTGTCTTAGAAAAACCGGCTAACTGGATTCCTGAATTCTACAAGCAATACATCGATGATAAGGCCGCTTTCTTATCTTTGGTTAGTGCGAATCCAAAAGCCTTAGAAGGTATCCCAACAGATCGTATTTCCTTACAATCTCGTAATTTGAATAAAGCGTTATCCTTCTACCATACAGCTATCATGAACTCTTCTGTTACATGGTGCGTTGCATCTGTACCGACCGTTCTATGGGCAAATTTACTTGGCTATGAAGGTAGTGACGAAGAAAAAATTGACCAATTATGGGCAACATTATTAAAACTTTGTCGTATTGAAGGTGTCGAACCAGAAAGATACATATCGTCATCACATGGCAAAATTGCGTCACCGCTGTGAAGCATTAAATAAATTAGACTTAAAATCATTGCGTTACACTTGTGAAAACAGCACCGACCTTTTATTAGAATTGCCCGAAGACCATATCTGGCTAGGTGGTGAAGAATCCTCTAAAGATGGTACTATTTTCAATGCTAATATTCCTACAGAGGAAGTTTTCTCTGCTCCTCAATATAATGGTGTAAATGGCGTTGTGCACAGCACAAAACCATTAATTTACCATGGCAATACGATTTCTGATTTCTCCTTCACCTTTAAAGAAGGTAAAATCGTAGAATACACTGCAAAAGAAGGTTATGAAGTTCTAAAAGAATTAGTAGAAACTGATGAAGGCTCCCACTACCTTGGCGAAGTAGCATTAGTGGATCACAGCAGGCCAATTAATGATCTAACCAAATCTTCACACGAAACATTATTTGATGAAAATGCATCCTGCCATTTAGCAATTGGCGCATCCTATCCTACATGCCTCAAAAATAGTGATGGTTTATCTGAAGAAGAATTAAAGGAACGCGGCCTTAACCACTCCTTAACACATGTGGACTTTATGATTGGTCATGAACGCATGAATATTAAGGGTTATACTCGTGATGGTCAAGCTGTTGATATTATGATTGACGGTCGTTTAACAAGTATAATTTAGGTATATAATCTGAAATAGTAAAAATATAGATAAAAGCTCTTATCCATTAATTAATAGATAAGAGCTTTTCTTGTAATAATATGCTTTTATAGTTTATCATACGGTAATATGTAAAGTCCGTCCCGTAGGTTTATATTCAATAATTTCTACGCCTGCTGTTTTTAGCATCCGTTTAGATGCTTTTACTTCTTTTGTATCTTTGTAAAGATCATCACGGTAGATAACAGCTTTGATGCCACTTTGAATGATGGCTTTTGCACATTCATTACAAGGGAATAGTGTTACATATATTTTAGAACCTTCTAAAGAACCGCCCCTATAATTAAGTATGGCATTGAGTTCACTATGTACAGTATAAAAGTATTTATTATCATCTGCTGTATCGCGTTCCCATGTGAAATCATCATCACTACAATTTAAAGGCATACCATTATAGCCAATAGATAATATTTTATTATCATTGCTAACGATGCATGCACCAACTTGTGTATTTGGGTCTTTAGAACGTTGTGCTGCCAAAATGGCAACACCCATGAAGTATTCATCCCAAGAAATATAATCGCTACGTTTTGCCATAATTACCTCACTATAAAAATAAGCCCCCTTCTACCTATGTAGTTGGGGGCTTACAGTATTAAACGAATAGAATATCGTTATTTAACAACGATATTTACAAGTTTACCAGGTACATAAATAACTTTTACAATATTTTTACCTTCTGTAAACTCTTGAACACGGCTAGACTCTTTAGCCATTGTTTCTAATTCTTCTTTCGTAATATTTACGGAAACAGTAAGTTTATCACGAACTTTACCATTTACTTGCAATACTACTTCTACTTCGTCTACTACAAGAGCAGATTCTTCGTATACAGGCCAGTTTTCAGTATGGATGGATGTAGTTTCACCTAATTCATGCCACAACTCTTCTGTAATATGAGGAACGAATGGAGCTAAAAGAAGCAATAAGGAACGAGTCAATTCATTTGCTAATGCGCTATTGATAGTCTCTGCTTTGTCCTTATGAGCGTACATAGCATTTACAAGTTCCATGATGGCAGAAATGGCTGTATTAAAGTTGAAGTTGTTATCGAGGTCTTCTGTTACCTTTTTGATAACACGGTGTAATTCACGACGCAATGCAAATTCATCTTTTGTAAGTTCACCAGTTACATGTTTCTTACCTTCTTCGTTGTACGCATCAACAATACGCCATACACGACCTAAGAAACGATAAGAGCCTTCAACACCTTGGTCGGACCAATCAAGGTCACGATCTACAGGAGCCGCAAATAGAATGAACAAGCGTGCTGTATCTGCACCATAAGTATTGATAATTTCTTCAGGAGAAACTACATTACCTTTGGATTTAGACATTTTGCTGCCTTCTTTAAGTACCATACCTTGTGTCAACAAGCCACGGAATGGTTCGTTAGCTTCGATAAGGCCTAAATCGTGAATAACTTTCACAAAGAATCGAGAGTACAGCAAGTGCAAGATAGCATGTTCAATGCCACCGATATATTGGTCTACATTCATCCAGTAGTTAGCAATTTTTTTATCGAATGGAGCTTGGTCATTTTGTCGCATCTGTATAACGCAAGAAGTACCAAGAGGAATCGATAAATGTGTCCATTGTATCTGTCTCACGATGTGCTGGACCACCACATTTAGGGCATGTAGTATGCAAGAAGCTTTCAGATGTAGCCAATGGAGATACGGCACCATATTCGAATTTAACATCCTCTGGCAATCGTACTGGCAACTCTTCTTCAGGAACGAGTTGTTCACCACATTTTTCACAGTATACTACAGGAATTGGCACGCCCCAGTAACGTTGACGAGAAATCAACCAGTCACGAAGACGGAAGTTTACTTTACCTTCACCAATGCCTCGCTCATTAAGTGCAGCTGTAATATTTTTACGAGCCTCTTCAGATGTTTGGTCATTAAATTCACCAGAGTTAACTAGGATACCATCTTCATGGTACCATTCTTGCCATTTTTCAAGGCTATATGATTCACCTTCACGAGCAACAACTTGTTTAATAGGCAAATCATATTTATGAGCAAATTCCCAGTCCCGTTCATCATGTGCAGGGGAACCCATTACAGCACCAGTACCATAGTCCACTAATACATAGTTTGCAATCCAAACTGGAACTTGTTCACCAGACATAGGATTTACTGCATAGGAACCAGTAAACATACCTTCTTTAGGTGTATCTGTAGATGTACGATCGATGTCGCTCATATTGCGCATACGCGTAATGAAAGCTTCTAAATCAGCTTTATTAGGAGCATTTTCAATAATGCGTTCTACATATGGATGTTCAGGAGCCAATACAACATAGCTTACGCCATAAATCGTATCCACACGAGTTGTATATACAGCTACACGTTCATTAATGGATGGTACTTCGAAGGAGAATTCTGTACCTTCAGAGCGGCCAATCCAGTTTTTTTGCATCAATTTAACGCGTTGTGGCCAGTGATCAAAGTATCCAAATCCGTTAACAAGCGATCCGCATATTCAGTGATGCGCAAGAACCATTGAGACAAATCTTTTTTCTCAACAGTATTGTCACAACGCCAGCAAGCGCCGTCGATTACTTGTTCATTTGCCAATACAGTATGGCACGTTTCACACCAGTTTACTTTAGCTTCTTTTTTGTATGCTAAGCCTTTTTTATAAAACTGTTGGAAGAACCATTGTGTCCATTTGTAGTAATCTTCTTTGCAAGTTGCTACTTCGCGGTCCCAGTCGTAGGACAAACCAAGTGCTTTTTGTTGCAATTTCATATTCTCGATGTTATCAAGAGTCCATGTTTTAGGTGCAATGCCATGTTTGATAGCCGCATTTTCTGCAGGCATACCAAAGGAGTCCCACCCCATTGGATGCAACACGTTGAAGCCCTTCATTTTTTTGAAACGAGCTACTACATCACCAATGGAATAGTTACGCACGTGACCCATGTGTAAATTACCAGATGGGTACGGAAACATTTCTAATACATAGTATTTTTCTTTAGATTCATCATATTCTGTTTTAAATGTATGGTTATCTTCCCAATACTGTTGCCACTTTTTCTCAAGATCTTGGGCTACATATTTTTCGTTCATGTAGGAGCCTCCTCATATGGACAACCTCATTAGTTGCCGTTTTATAATCAATGTTTTTATTTTACTACTTCAAGTAAAAGCAGTCAAACACTAGCGTTTTACTACTTGTACAGATTTTGATAAGCGTTTTTTCTCTGCCTTAGCTTCCTCTGCTTGGCGTTTTTTCTCAGCTTTTGCTTGTTCAGCTTCTTCTTTAGCTTTGCGTTTTGCTGCTTCTTTTTCTTCTTTAGCCTTGCGTTTCGCTTCTGCTTTAGCAGCTTTAGCCTTTTCTTTTTCCTCTAAGCGCAATTTGTATTGTTCAAGCTTAGTTAATGGTTTTGTTTCCTCTACTACAGGTTCAGGAACATCTACGGTATCGGATTTAGGAATGCCACGACCTAAGTCTTTACCTTGAATCATTGAGATAGTAGATTCATCTTCAAAACCTTTACGCCATGCAGCAAAGCCACCGAGTTTTAATTCTTTTACAAGGTCTAATTTTAAGCCTAAAGATGTGTTATCTTCAAACCAAATACGATCAGAGCCAGAACTTGTTGGAATAGATAGATAATATAGTTTCAAACGATCATCCCAAGTCATTTTATCTTTGTGGTTAGCAAAGTAAGTACCAGTATTCTTCATAGCCAATGTTTCGCCCTTAGCATAGCCATTTGTATCATGCCACAAACGCATGTAGAATGGTACACCAAGCACTAACTTATGAGATGGAACCTCTGAAAGCAATCTTTCAGTATGGTTACGAACCCAAGGATAACTTGCTACAGGACCAGCTGTAGTACTCTTAGCCCATGTTTCATCATACGCCATAAGAACCACATAGTCTACGGAATTAGAAAAGGCACTGCGGTTATATACCAAAGACCATTCTGGACTATCAGAATAGCCAGTCACATCGATAGAAGTTTTAATATTATACTGATGTAAATGATTAGACAAATACGCTACAAAAGCTGTTAAACGATCACGGTCAGCATAGTCGATATTTTCAAAGTCGAAGTTATAACCATCAAAGCCATAAATATAAGCATATTGAACAAGGTTATGAGCATATTTTTTCCATACTGATTGGTCTGCTAAAATGCCACTTGTAAAGTCTGGATCAAAACGATTCGTAATCAATGGCCATACATGGTAACCCTTACCTTTATAGGCATTCACATAATCAATGTTTACATTTGGGCTAGCCTCAAGACCTAAACTATGTAATTTAAACCAGCTAGGAGAAATGATGTTATCCCCACTCGTATTAAGTTTAGCTTGGTATGGTACCCCCTCTGTCGGCCATGGGTCAAATGCCCAAGACAATGGAGTTTGCAATGTATAAGGGGCTTTTACCGTTGAAGCTTGCGGTGCAGGACCTAGTGTTAATTGTCCATTAGTTTTTGTATAACTAACACCAAGCATTGCTGGATCAGACTCGATATCAACATAGGTAATACCATTTTGTTTAGTAATAGGCAATTTAACAGGTTCACCAACGGCTGATGGATTTAATACAACCATATTACCTTGTAATTCTGTTTGAGGCACATACACCGTATATGCTGTTTTATATTGATTTGCTTCGTAATGACGCGTTGTTGTCGCTAGAAATTGTTCTAACGGTACCAATACCTCTGCCTGTACGGCAGTCGTAGATAATGCGGACATTACTAAAGCTGTTAACGATTTAATAAATAGTAGATTTGCGAATCATGTACTCTCCTAATTCTAGGTCCCATACTGGGATACAATATCAATCTCTATATTATACCATATTATATATAGTTCATCTCTTTTCTTGCATGAAGGATATATGTAATTTATAATTTAATTTATGTACTAATAAAAATTATCACATAAGGAGTTTTGTATGCATCAATATTTATTTTTTCATAGGGGACTTCCCTTATTAGAGCCTACGGCGTTATGTTGGCCTTGGCTATCATCTGCGGCGCCTCAGTGGCGTATGTACTGTTAAAGAAAGATGGTCGTGGTTGGCATGAGCACATCATTGATTTTTCCATTACTGTTGCCGTAGCTGGTCTCATCGGTGCACGTCTATGGGACGTATTCTTCTTTGATTGGGATTATTACGGTAATCATTTATTAGAAATTCCCTTTGTTTGGCAAGGAGGTATGGCCATTCCAAGGTGGCGTGGTACTAGGCACAATTGCTGGCTATTGGTATCTTCGTAAAAACAATATCGACTTCTGGGCCTTTGCCGATCTATTTGCACCAGCATTGATTTTGGCACAATCTGTAGGCCGTATGGCAAATCTTTTAAACGGCGATGCTTTCGGTCATCCTACGGGTGGTAATTATGGTATTATCTATCCTGAAAGTACCCTTGCGTACCGCACCTACGGCAATCAACCACTATGGCCTGCGGAAGTATGGGAAGGTCAAATCGATATTCTAATCTTTGTGGCCCTTCTATTATTTGGTTCTTTTAAGCATGCTAAGGGTCAAGTATTTGTCCTATATGCTATTCTCTATTCTACAGCTCGCTTCTTCTTAGAGTTCTTACGTGGCGATTATGTAAATCTAACATTAGGTTTAAAATCTGCTCAAATGACTAGTCTAGTAGCAATCATTGTGGGCATCTGTGTATTTATCTATCTAGGATATCTAGAAAAGAAAAATCAAACAGTAACTGTTGCTACAGAACCTACAGTTAAAACTAAAAAGCGTAAATAAAACAGTAAATAATAAAAAATCCTTCATTCCTAGGTATGTGAATGAAGGATTTTTTTATATGTAAGTTATAATTTACGATTGACCTATCAAGTACGATTGACCGAACAAGCTAGATTAATACATAAAAAACTTTATCTTATAAATTTTCTTTAGCTTTTAATGCATCTAGCTCTTCTAATGCACGATTAGCAATCAATGCATTTTTTTCTTTTTTCTTACGTACTTTTTGAGGCCATGGATCCATGATGCCAAAGTTGACATTCATCGGTTGGAAGTTAGACCCTTCGTAGTTAGAAATATAGTGGCTGAGAGAGCCAATTGCCGTAGTTTTAGGAAATCAATAAATGAGCGTTCCGCTAAATAACGTTCTACTTGAAGACCTACCATGAGACCACTCGCAGCAGATTCTAAATACCCTTCTACACCTGTCATTTGACCAGCGAAGAATAAACGCGGTTCCTTTTTTGAAGTTGGAATGCATGATTCAATAACTCAGGAGAGTTAATATATGTATTGCGGTGCATGACACCATAACGGATAAATTCAGCATTTTCAAGACCTGGAATCATACCAAATACACGCTTTTGTTCGCCCCACTTTAAATGAGTTTGGAAGCCTACCAAGTTAAACATGGTGCCTTCTTTATTCTCCTTACGCAATTGTACTACTGCATAAGATTCCTCATTAGTCCGTTTATCTACTAAACCAACTGGTTTAAGTGGACCATAGCGCAATGTGTCTTCCCCACGGCTAGCCATAATTTCTACGGGCATACAACCTTCAAAGTAAATTTCCTTTTCAAAATCCTTTGGTTGCACAGCTTCAGCCGTAGTGAGTTCATGCCAGAATGCTTTATATTCTTCTTCTGTCATAGGACAGTTAAGGTAATCTGCATCGCCCTTGTCGTAACGAGAAGCGGCAAATACTTTGTCGTAATTTAAAGATTCTGCCGTAACAATAGGTGCTGCTGCATCGTAGAAGTAAAAACCTGTTTCACCTGTTAAGGCTTTAATCTTATCGCCTAATGCTTCAGATGTAAGTGGACCAGAAGCAAAAATAAAAGTGCCTTCAGCAGGAATCTCAGTTACCTCTTCATTGTGAACTGTAATATTAGAATGTCCCTTTACCTTCTTTGTCACCATTTCACTAAACAAATGACGATCAACGGCCAAGGCACCACCGGCAGGTACAGCAGTTGCATCAGCACATTCCATAATCAGGGAACCTAAACGACGCATTTCTTCTTTTAAAAGACCTACTGCATTTTCAATATTGCCAGCTCGCAAGGAGTTACTACATACGAGCTCTGCAAATTGATCTGTTTGCGCAGGAGAACTCTTCAGAGGGCGCATTTCATATAAGTCTACATGAATGCCACGATTAGCGAGTTGCCAAACCGCCTCCAGAACCTGCTAGGCCCGCACCAATAACAATAACATTTTTATTATTCAACTGTTGTTTCCTCTTTTTTAGCTTTGCTAGACTTTTTATCTCCTTTAGATTCTTTAGATTCTTTAGAATCTTTAGACTCTTTTACAGTTTCTTCAGTAGCTTCGCTTTTTTTCTTTCTTGTTTTCTTTGGTGGTCTAGTTGGACATGTTTCATTGGAACAGAACTTTTTAGTTGTACCATTTTTATATGTCTTTTCAACCATAATAGAACCACATGTTTCACAGAAATCATGGGTTGGCTTATCCCATAATGTAAAGTCACATTGTGGATATCGATTACAGCCATAGAATAAACGACCACGACGAGACTTACGCTCTACGATTTCCCCTTCCTTACATTTAGGGCAAGTTACACCTGTTCCTACTGTAATAGGTTTAGTATTTTTACATTCTGGGAAGTTAGAACATGCTAGGAATTTACCATAGCGACCAAATTTATATACCATTGGGCTATTGCAAAGTTCACAGGTTTCATCGCTTTCCATAGATGCAATTTCAATGCGGTCTACATCACTTGCATCTTCTAGTTCTTGCGCAAAGACCTCGTAGAAATCAGATAATACTTTTACATACGTATCCTTGCCAGATGCAATAGCATCAAGCTCTTCTTCAAGGTCTCGCGTAAAGCCAGTATTGATGATCTTTTCAAAGTAAGCTATCAAGAAGTCTACCACCACAAAGCCTAGCTCTGTTGGAACGAATTGTTTATTCGTATTTTCCACATAGTTACGGCTTACGATAGTATCTAGAATTGGTGCGTATGTACTAGGACGACCAATACCGAGTTCTTCAAGCGTTTTAATAAGGCTTGCCTCAGAGTAACGTGGAGGTGGTTGCGTGAAATGTTGTTCAGGCAATACCTCTACTGTATGGGCTGCATCATTCTTTTTAAGAGCTGGCAATTGAGGAACATCCTCTTTTTTCGCATCTTCATAAACAGCACTAAAACCTGGGAAGATTACGCGGGAGCCTGTCGCTTTAAATGTGTAATCATCATGAACGGTCAATTCAATAGTTGTAGATTCGTTTTGTTGTGAAGTGCCATTTGGCTCGCCATAAAACGATTCCAAATCAACGTATATAGCTTAAGTTCATCACGACTCAAGAATGGCTCCACCATTTTAGGTGTTAACTCTAAAGATGTAGGGCGAATTGCTTCATGCGCATCTTGAGCAGAACCTTTTGCACCATACATATTAGGTTTAGAAGGATAATAATCTTCACCATAGTTACGAATAATATAGTCCTTAGCCATGACCTGCATCTCTTTAGAGATACGCGTAGAGTCTGTACGCATGTACGTAATCAAACCTACGTGACCATAGGAACCGATTTCAAGACCTTCGTAAAGATGTTGTGCAATCATCATGGTACGCTTTGCACCAAAGTTCAATTTACGCACACCATCTTGTTGCAACGTAGACGTTGTAAAGGGAGGTGCCGCTTTACGAGTACGTTTGCGCTTTTCAATATTGTCACTACTGCATCGGCTCCGCCAATAGCATCTACTACGGCTTGCGCTTCACTTTCAGTAGTAATATCGATTTTTTCACCTTTAATATGAGTTAATTCTGCTGTGAAAGCCTCTTTTTTAGGTGTTTCAAAATTGCCTTCAATAGTCCAATATTCTTGTGGCACAAAGGCTTGTATTTCTCGTTCTCGTTCACAGATGAGACGAACAGCAACAGACTGTACACGTCCTGCACTAAGGCCTTTACAAACCTTTTTCCATAATAAAGGGCAATTTATAACCTACGATACGGTCTAACACACGGCGTGCTTGTTGAGCATCTACCATGTTCATATCGATTGTACGTGGAGATTCTAAAGCCTTCCGCTACTGCATTTTTAGTAATCTCATTAAACGTAATACGACATGTAGACGTTGGATCTACATTTAATATGTACGCTAAATGCCAAGAAATGGCTTCCCCTTCGCGGTCCGGTCAGTGGCGAGCAATACGGCACTACTTTCATCGGCGTAGGAAACAAGTTCATCAATAACCTTTTTACGAGTTACCAAATTGCTATAAGGGGCGTAAAATAATGTTCGATATCGATGCCCATTTGAGACTTTGGCAAATCTCGTAGGTGGCCATACTTGCTTTTACCACATAGTTTGGACCTAAGAATTTTCAATTGTTTTAGATTTAGCAGGAGACTCTACGATAACCAATACTTTGCCATCAGGATTATAAACGCGAGGTTCCCGTTGCTCTGGTGGCACGGACGTTTGTAGTACGGATTTATCACGTACGATTCCCATGGGAGTAAGGGGCTTCTTTAGTAACCTTACGCTTTATCAGTAGTACTCTCTTTCTTAGTACTTTTTCTTTTTTAGTATCTTTACTAGTACTAGCTGCTTTTGGCTCGCCAATAACGATAGATCGTTTAATGGACAAGTATATCACTCTAGTCATATTAATATAGCCTCTCGGCGGTTGATGTTCTATAGCCCCTTCCATTTCAACTCTAGTAATAAGGGCTGCAGTTGTTGTAATGGAATAGAGGTCGCTTTCAAAATA
>SCPN01000951.1_pt1 | contig 22962 bp, 28 predicted proteins | sample 6106831 | NCBI WGS metagenome assembly SCPN01 (sample SAMN10720447, study PRJNA508395) | human gut metagenome | isolation source: Participant 1, 0 month
TCTCTTCTGTGGTGAAAGTTTGAAATCAACCGCATTGTCAACATGAACTGCAACAGTTGCATTAAATCCTCCGTCTACAGAAGTACATTGTACAATTGCATCTCCAGGTCCAACACCTGTTACAACTCCATTTGAATTTACAGTAACAATCGTTTCATCAAGAGACTGATATATAACTGTTTGATTTGTAGTATCCTCAGGTGTAAATTTAGGCGTTATTGTAAATTCGTCACCACATATAATATTCTGTGTTGTCGGAGAAACCTCAAAACCTGTTGCGTATATAGGTGCTTTCTCAACTGTAACGATACATGTACTTGTCCATACTTTATTATCGTTTGTCGTATCCTTGTAAGTAGCCGTAATTACTGTTGTTCCCTCTGCAATACCTGAAACAACACCGTCAGCATCAACCGTAGCCTTTGCTTCATCAGAAGATGTCCATGTTACATCTCTTATCGTAGTATCTTCAGGCGTAAATACAGGAGTGAGCTGTATTGTACTTCCTATATAGACGGTATCTTCACTCGGTGTAATACTGAAATCAGTAGCTGAAACTTCCTGCGGAGTTACATATACCATACATGTTATTGCTCCACTTTGTCCCAAATCTTCAGCCACACAGCTAAGAACTGCTATACCCTCTTTAACACCAGTAATAACACCTTCCTGTGTTACGGTAAATATTGAAGTATCGGATGAAGAATATGTAACATTTTTATTTACGTTCTCACTCGGTGTAAATCTAAGATCTACAGTTTTTGAGCCACCCACAGCTATATATTCAGCATTTGAACCAAATGCGATAGATACAAGCCTGTCTCTTACTGTTACAACGATAGTCGCCGAAGCAATAGTATGATTGTCATCGGACTGTGGAAGTACCGCCGATACCTTAATTGATGTTGTACCAGGTCCAACTGCTGTAATAACACCACTTGAATTTACAGTAGCAACCTTAGCATCATCAGATTTCCATGTCATTCTCGTATCTGACGCATTCTCAGGAAGATATGTTGTTTTAACCGTATATGTATCACCTTTTATCATACTCAGATTTGTCACATCCGTAGTAATGCTTGTCATAGGTCTTGACTGAATAATAAGGTGACACGTTGCATACATATTTGCACTTTGCAGTTTGATATACACATCACCCTCTCGCTTCATCGTTACCTTACCTGATGAATCAATCTCAGCAATATCTGTCGGCTTTACGTCTGAAAGTGATGTTCCTTCTACACTCCACTTAAAGTCAGACTCATTCTCAGTTGTATCTGACGGACCATATATGGCTTTCATAAATACATATTTCATCGCCAATGTTGTTGTATATGTATCATACTGCGTAACCTGTTTTGTGTCCTGATCCTCAACACCTATTGCAAGTTCCGTTACAGGCTGCGTAACAGTAACTTCACAAGTTGCATATACATTGTTGTCAGGGTTCAATGCAGTAATAACTGTTTTTCCTGCTTTTAAAGCGGTAAACATTGCAGATGGATTTGTAGTTCCTGAAATCTGCTCTATTGTACCCACTTTTGGATCTGATGAAAGCCAGATAAGATTTCTGCTCTCAGTGAGATCTGTCGCTATAATCTGCTGCTGCCCAACCTCAACCGATACCTTATTCGGTACAATATTAAATTTGTCCACACTCTTTCTTACGGTAATCTTACAGGTGGTCGTCAGGGTCAAACCATCCGAGTTCGTCCACGAAAGTGTTACCGTAACCGGTCTGTTCGATGGTGTTTCTTTCTTTGCTGTAACCGTTGCGTACTGTCCATTCGTTGAAATACTTATATATTCATTATTTGAATCGTCCGACGGATCCCACTTGAACTGGTCTGCTTCCGTAGGGGTATCCTCACCGAACATACCGTATAACAACTGGGTCGAACCAACCGACATGTCTGCCGTCGAAACATTCATTGAAAACGTCTGCATTACGGTGATATTTACATATACAATACCTGAGCCATCAGGCTGGTCACCAAGTTTATTAAACTCCGGTATATTTGTCTCAGAATTTTGATTGGGATGTCTCTCTACAATCAACTGAGCTTTACCTGTAGTTTTTGTATTGATATTCCATGTACCGTTGTTAAACTCAATTATGCTTGTACCATCATTTCCATCATAATTTGTATTAACATGTGCAGAAAAGTTCTTCTGCAATGCAGATAATGATATGTTAAAAGCATTAGTTAAATCATAATGTCCGCCGATATTGATGGTTACATTTTTTGTCTCATAATTTGTTTTAACCTGTACACCACCGATATTTACCGGGTCACAATGATATTTCTTTCCTGCTGAGTTATCGAGATTATCAAATCCCGGATATGTCTCCCGCAACGAAGAACTGAACTATATATGTTTCCGATTTAGCTTTTAACTGATATTTTCTCAAAGATGGAAGCCATACAAGTTCGGCATCGTCCTTGTACTCTGCTGTTGAATTTCCAAGAGAATCCTTTATAAGGACTTTTTTACTGCCTATTTCTTTTGAGATAACCCACACAAGCTTACTGCTGATAGATTCATTAGGATTACTCTCAAATTTTGCCTGACAATCAAGATAATCACCTGTTCTTACAACAAGAGACTGACTGTAAACATCTGAATTGACAATCTGTCCATTTGCCGTTCCTGAACCGTCAGCTGACTCATATTTAACTTCCGGTCTTACATATACCCAGATTTCATCCGTATATGATACCGTGTCCCCCGTTTCCTGATATGTAACAGTCAATTTAGCTCTACCGGGACCGATAGCAACAATTCCTTTCCCCTCAACTTTTACAACATCCTTGTTACTACTTACCCAGTCACCATTTTGGGCATTACCAAACATAAAATTAAGTTTTGTTTTCTGCGTTGAATCACTTGCACTTGTACCAAATTCAAGTCTTGTAGTAGTCGCACTATGATAATCCATAATAATCGCCTTACGATCATCAGTATCAAAGACTTTTGTCATTTCGACACCTGTAGTTGGATCAATAGACTCATTTATAGAGAACTGTACATTTATAGTAAATGTAAATGACTTTGTTGTCTCTACGCCATTTATATTTTCCGTAACAGTAAGTCTAAGACCTGCTGAACCTTGTATTAATGCTTTTGTAGCAATACTTCCTGTCGTTCCTGTAGTTGTAACCGGCGTTCCAACATAGTTGTTCGTTCCTGCCTGTCCTATAAGAAGAACATCGGGTTTCAAACTCTGCCACTCATATTTAGTCTGTGAATCCTGTGCACCTGTAACAGTGAAAAGATCATTAAGTCTACGCATAGTATATTCCTGACCTGATGTCAAAACTTTACCCGCACTATCGTAAATCGTGTATGTACGTGCATCCGCAGCTTTTGTCGTAAAATGAGCTTTCACCGCAAACCCTACTAAAAAGACGAGCATAAACATCGCTGTCAGCCCTGTCATAACTTTCCATTTTTTCTTTATCTTTTCCTTTAATCGATTCATAATTCCTCCCCTGGCTCACTCAATCCGTCTTTTTGGTACTACCCTTATAATATATTATCGGCACAATATATTATTTATATAATGATGCAAATTGATTATATACAGAAACGGAAACGATATACACTTTTAATTATTCATCCCAGTTGTGATAAACATCCTGTACATCGTCATCTTCGTCGAGAAGATCAAGTGTACGATTAAGCTGTCTTATATCATTTTCATCTGTAAGTTCTACATAATTCTGTGGAATCATAGTAACTTCAGCACTTGCCATTGGATAGTTTTCCTTTTCAAGAGCCTCTCTTACTGCTGAAAAATCAGCCGGTGCTGTGATTATCTCATATGCTTCTTCTTCGTCAGAGAAATCTTCTGCGCCCGCATCAAGTGCAAGCATCATAAGTTCATCCGGATCCACTTCTATATCATTATCCTCAAGTTCTTCTTTTGAAATAATAATCTGACCTTTTTCATCAAACATATATGACACACATCCCTGTGTTCCGACACTTCCGCTTCCTTTTGTAAAAGCGTTGCGCACGTTGCTTGCAGTTCTGTTTTTATTGTCTGTAAGAGCTTTTACTATGATGGCGATACCGTTTGGACCGTAACCTTCATATGTAACTTCTTCGTAGTTTACACCGTCACCATCGCCTGCTGCCTTTTTGATTCCTCTATCGATAGTATCATTTGGCATATTGTTTGCTTTTGCTTTTGCGATAACATCACGAAGTTTGCTGTTATTTTCAGGATCTGCACCGCCTTCTTTAACAGCTACGGCTATCTCACGTCCGATAATTGTAAAAATCTTACCCTTTTTTGCGTCGTTTTTCTCCTTTTTATGTTTAATGTTTGCAAATTTTGAATGTCCTGACATCTCTCTATTTTCCTTTCTTTAAATAACATAATATAATACTTTCCCACCATAACTAATTTATTTTAGCATTTTTCCTTCATTCTTGCAAATTTATTTTTCTTCTTTAAGCAGCCTGTCTATTCTTGTCATAACCCCGGGGACCTCGCCTACTGAATGAATTGCACACATCACCGTATCATCACCTGCTATAGTCCCAACTACTCCGGGAACTTCGAGATTGTCAAGTGCCGCAGCTATAGCCATAGCCATGCCCGATATTGTCTTTATTACAAGTATGTTTTCAGCCTGATCCATCCACAGAAATCCGTCCTGCAGCACCCTCACATATTTGTGATAAAGATTTGTTTCTTTTTCCTGCAAAAGCGTATATTTCTGATGGACTCCGTCAACCGAAACTTTAGTCAGCTTCAGCTCTCTTATGTCCCTTGAAATTGTTGCCTGCGTTACCGCAAAGCCTTCCTGTTCAAGTCTTTCCCCAAGTTCCTCCTGAGTTTCTATCTGATATTTGCCTATAAGCTCAATGATTTTTGAACGTCTTTCAAGTTTCATATTTCCTCCCTTTTCCCTAACAGCCTTTTACAATTCACCGTTTAACTTCTCTCTCATTCTCTCATAAAATCCTATTTCTGACAACTTTATAAGTCTTGTTGTCGCATGCGGCACTTCAAGAACGAGTTTATCTCCCGTTGACAATTCTCCTATCGTTCTTCCGTCAGCAGTCACCATCGCAAGATCTATGCCGACATCTTTCGTCTGACCTATCTCAAGGGTTATTTTTTCTTTTGAATCAACTACAAGACTTCTTTTGTTGAGCGAATGTGCACATATCGGCGTAACTACCATAGCTTTAAGATTTGGCACCATAACAGGTCCGCCTGCTGACAGGTTATAGCCGGTTGAACCGGTCGGTGTAGAGATAATAAGTCCGTCTGCTCTGTAGACATCTGCAAGCTCATTCTCAAGATATACTTTCACCGTTATAAGTCTTCCACTGCCTCTCTTGCTAATAACAATATCGTTTAATGCATAACATGATGAACGGCTGTCAGGCTGTTTAAAATATGATATTTCTTTTAACATCATTCTTGATTCTATCGTATAATCACCACTTAACAGCTTATCAAGTGCAGAATATACATTCTGATATTCGACTTCCGTAAGGAAACCCAGATTTCCCGTATTTACACCAATAATCGGCAATTCCGTATGTACAAGATCTATTGCTGCCTGTATCATGGTTCCGTCACCACCGAGCACAATTGCACATTCCGTATCTTTATCTATATGAGCTATATCAGTAAAATGCCTTATGCCTGCTGACTGCGTCATCCTGTTTTCAAGTATCTCACATCTGCATTTCTTCTCTTCAAGATATTTTTTTATATTTAATGCTTTATCGTAATTATCCTTTTTATCACTGTTGGTTATAATACAAAAAAATGTCATTTTTTTGCCCATGCCTTTATATTCTCCTTTATGGCAAGATTGTCATTATCTGTCACACTTAATATATGAACAGATTTAATTTATTATATATCCAGTTTCTGATGAGCTTTCTCTACGATTTCTTCTGAAAGTACGGCATATTTTTCTTCGTAAATATCTGCTGCCTCCGCTGTCTTTTCTTCCGAAACTTCACACTCTGTATCTGTCATTTCAGTGTTTTTTTCTATATAAAGAAGATACTCTATATTTCCCTCCGGTCCTTTTATAGGTGAAAAACTAAGACCAATCACGTCAAATCCTATGGCAACGGCATATGTGATTATATTTCTCACTACCTCAAGATGAACCTTTTTATCTCTTACAACACCTTTTTTGCCCACCTTATCTTTTCCTGCCTCAAACTGCGGTTTTATAAGACAGACTACCTGTCCGTGGCTCTCAAGCAGATTTCTAACCGGAACAAGCACCTTTGTAAGTGATATAAATGCCACATCGATTGATGAGAAGCCTATTTCATCCGGTACATTTTCATGTGTCACATATCTGATATTTGTTTTTTCCATTGAAACAACACGTTCATCCTGTCTCAATTTCCAGGCAAGCTGGTTTGTTCCAACATCTATCGCATATACCTTATGTGCACCGTTTTGAAGCATACAGTCCGTAAATCCTCCTGTAGATGAACCTACATCCATACAAACTTTATCCTCAAGAGGAACCTGCCAGAGTTCCATTGCTTTTTCAAGCTTATAACCGCCCCTGCTCACATATTTCATAGGAGCACCTTTTACCTCTATGACAACGTCCTCGTCAAATGTACTTCCGGCTTTATCCTCTCTCTGCTCTTTCACGAAAACATTTCCTGTCATGATTATTGCTTTAGCTTTTTCTCTTGACTCGGCTAACCCTCTTTTTACAAGAAGTACATCTAGTCTTTCTTTTTTCTTATGCTCTTTCATTCTGCCTCCATTCAGCAATCTTCTTTGCTATGCTCAAAGCATCTATCTCATACTTTTTCTTTAATAAGTCAACACTTCCGTGTTCTATGAATTTGTCAGGCAATGCTATATTTTTGATAACAGGCATGTCCTTTGCATTCTCCTGACACCAGTGAGACACAGACTGCCCAAATCCTCCCGTCAAAATTCCCTCTTCCATAGTCACAATAAAATGATGCCTGCTTACTGTTTCAGAAAGCATTGCTTCATCTATAGGTTTTATAAATCTGGCATTCACAACACTGACATAAACACCTTTATCTTCAAGAAGTTTTTTTACTTCCCATGCTGTCTCAACCATACTTCCGACAGCTATAAGTGCAATATCTCCACCTTTAGCGATAACTTCACTTTTTCCGTATTCTATGTTGTCTGTAAATTCATCAAGGCCTGTATACGCCTTTCCTCTCGGATACCTGACAGCTATCGGACCGTCAAAATTCACGGCAAATTCAAGCATCTTGTCAAGTTCCCAGACATTTTTCGGTGCCATGACTGTCATGTTCGGCATACTGTTAAAATAAGAAATGTCAAATATTCCCTGGTGTGTCTCTCCATCACTTCCTACAAGACCTGCTCTGTCAACAGCAAATACTACCGGAAGTTTTCCTATACACACATCATGTATTATCTGGTCGTAAGCTCTCTGAAAAAATGTCGAATATATTGCTACTACCGGTTTCATTCCCATTGCTGCCAGACCTGCTGCAAATGTAACCGCATGTTCTTCTGCTATACCTACATCAAAAAATCTGTCGGGGTATTTAGCTGCCATTGCACTGAGTCCTGTTCCCGACGGCATTGCAGCCGAAATAGCTGCTATATTTTCATCTCTGTCTGCAAGTTCAACAATTTTTTTGCTGAAAACAGAAGTATATGTCAGCTGTTTTTCCTTATTTTTAAGCGAACCGTCACTTGGCTTAAAAGGTGCAACTCCGTGAAATGCCGATGGATCATTTTCTGCCGGCAGATATCCTTTTCCTTTTTTTGTGCATACATGGACTATAACTGCTTTCTGCAGCTTTGAAGCATTTTCAAATGCATTAACCATCTGTCTGACGTCATGCCCATCTATAGGTCCGATGTAAGTTATCCCCATATCCTCAAAAAGCATTCCCGGCACAAACAGTCTCTTCACAATATCTTTTGCACCTTTTATGTGGTCTGCAAGAACATTGCCTATATGCGACATGCTTCTCAATCTGTTCTCTACATCTTCTTTAAGTCCTGTATAATTTGTATTCGTTCTTATATTTCCAAGATAATTTGACATTCCACCTACATTTTTCGATATAGACATCTGGTTATCATTTAAAACAATCACAAGATTTGATTTTAATCTCGCCGCATTATTCAATGCCTCAAACGCCATACCTCCCGACAGTGCGCCATCACCTATAACAGCAAAAACTCTGCTTTTTTCATTTTTGAGGTCTCTTGCCTTTGCCATACCGAGAGCAAGGCTTATCGAAGTTGAACTGTGTCCGGTATCAAACGCATCACAATCGCTTTCACTTCTTTTTGGAAATCCACTCATTCCTCCAAACTGTCTCAATGTATCAAAACCCGCTTTTCTGCCTGTAAGCAGTTTATGCGTATAGCTCTGATGTCCCACATCCCATACTAAATGATCATTAGGAAAATCAAGGCAAAGATGAAGTGCCATGGTAAGCTCGACTGCACCGAGATTTGATGAAAGATGTCCGCCGGTCATACTTATTTTGTGCACCAAAAACTGTCTTATCTCTTTTGCCAGAATTTTGTAATCCTTAGAATCTATTTTTTTTATATCATTTGGTTCATTTATCTTATCAAGTAATTTTCCCAATTTATTTGCTCCATTCCACTGTCTGCATATAATAAACAGCAACTTTCTATTTTCTTCTGTTTATCAGTTTTTCTATCAATGTGTATAAAAACTGATTTTCATACGGCAGTTCTTCCATTATTGAAAGTGCCTTTTTTGAATATTTTTCTACATCCTCATGAGACTTTTCCAGTCCATAAAGTGATACATATGTCGTTTTGTCGTTTTTTTCATCACTGTGCACCGTTTTTCCAAGTTCCTCTGTTGTACTTGTTACATCCAGTATATCATCCTGAATCTGAAATGCCATTCCAATATTTAAGCCTGCCTGCTCCATAAGTTCTATATATTTTTCATCTGCTCCTGCAAGTGCTGCCCCCACCATAAGAGACGCTTCCAAAAGTGCGCCTGTTTTCAATTTAAAAATAAAATCAAGTCTTTCTTCATCAAGTTTTTTTCCGGTAAGTTCAACGTCTACAACCTGTCCGCCGACCATTCCCATTATGCCGGCTTTTTTAGATAATATAGCAAGAGCATTTATGGCATTTTTTGCAGCTTTGGCCGCCGATGCTCCCTTTATTGCCGTCTCATACGCAAAATTTAACAATGCATCACCGGCAAGTATTCCCATATCCTCTCCGTACACTACATGTGTAGTCTTTCTTCCTCTTCTGTAAGTATCATTATCCATAGCCGGGAGGTCATCATGCACTAAAGAATATGTATGAATCATCTCAATGGCAGCCATAAATGGTTCTATAAGTTCTTTGTCCCCTCCGCCAAACATCTTATATGCCTGATACATCATCATCGGACGAAGTCGTTTTCCTCCTGCCATAACACTGTATTCCATGGCATCATATATCGTTTTCTGAAAAGACGGATTTTTAGGAAGGTAGTTTTTAAGCACATCTTCTATATATGATATATTTTTTTCCTGTTCCTGTTTAAATACTGTATTTTCCATAAATTCCATATCCTTACCTTCCTTATTCCTGCTCATTTTCAACTACAATAAGCTTTTTCTCTACCTTGTCTATAGTTTCGGTACATTTTTTTATAAGTTTCATCCCCTCTTCATATTTTTTGAATGAATCTTCCAGCGAAAGTTCCCCACTTTGCAAGTCTACTATAATATCGTCCAAACCTTCAAAACATTCTTCCAATGACATCTTTTTTGCCGCCATTATCTGTCCTCCATATCTTTAAGCCTTTTTCTTTGATGATATAACTGCTTTCGCATATCCGTCTTTAAATGCGAGATTTATCTGCTCACCCTTTTTAAGTTCATCAACAGACTTTATATTTCTGCCTGACTCATCAGAGACATACGCATAACCTCCTTGAAGTTTATAAAGTGGTGAAAGTCCTTTCATCTCCTGAATATACAACTCCAATTGGTGCTTTGATGATACCAGTTTCTGTCTCATAAGATTTTCTATCTTTTCCTGCATGTCGGCTACAAACATTCTTCTGTCATTTATAAGATTTTTAGGGCTTTCATGCTGAATAACAGTTATATAACCTGCAAGTTTCAGCTTCTTAATTTTCAATATATTTTCCATCTGCCATCTTAAAGAATGCCCTGTCTCTCTCAATGCAATCACTGTTTCCCTGTATGAATATACCGCAAGTTCTGCTGCCGCCGACGGTGTCGGTGCTCTCAAATCAGCAGCATAGTCGGCAATAGTTGTATCTGTCTCATGTCCTACGGCACTTATTATCGGTTTTTTGCATCCTGCAATAACTCTCGCAAGTTTCTCGTCATTAAATGCCCACAAATCTTCAATAGAACCGCCGCCACGCCCTATTATTATCGTATCGACATCAGTTTTTTCAAAATACTTTATCCCTTTTATTATAGTCTCTGCTGCCCCTGTCCCCTGAACTTTTGCAGGATACAATATAATCTGTACATAAGGATTCCTTCTATTTGAAACATTGCATATATCCTGTATGACAGCTCCTGTTCTTGCGGTAACTACACCTATCTTTGCCGCATATGCAGGAATTTTTCTTTTTTTAGACTTATCAAAAAGCCCCTCCTCTAAGAGACGCTTTTTTAATTTCTCATATTCTTCATATAACTTTCCAACCCCCTCTTTTGTAATGTTTCTTGCATAAAGCTGATATTTTCCGTCACGCTCATACACGCTTATATTCCCATCAACAATAACGCTCTGCCCCTCTTCAAGTTTAAATTCCAGATTTTTTCTCATAGAGGCAAACATAACACACGAAAGCTGGGAGGTTTTATCTTTTATCGTAAAATAAATATGTCCTGACGAATGATACTTACAATTTGATATTTCTCCTTTTACGGAAATATCATTTAACCTGTAGTCTCTCATAAACATATTTTTTATATACATATTTACTTGAGATACCGAACTTATCTGTCCCATGCCAATCCCCATTCCTGTACAATATTCAAAATAGGCAAAAAGGCAAAACCACTGTTTTGCCTCTGCAAAATATTATTTAATTATTCTGATATTTCTTTGACAACAGATGCAAGTATTCCGTTGATAAAACCTGATGCCTTATCTGCACCATATGATTTTGCAAGTTCTACTGCCTCATTTATAGCAACTTTGTTTGGTACATCCTCCACATAAAGCAGCTCATAAATTCCAAGTCTTAAAATAGTAAGTTCAGACTTCGCTATTCTGTTTACCGTCCATCCGTCTGCCTTTTCCTCTATCTTTGCATCTATCTTTTCCAGGTTTTCTACGAGTTCGTTGAATTTATCCGTAAGCTCTTTTCTGTCTTTTTCATTTGCACCTTCTAAATCTTCAAGGTATATATTCATTTGATTCTTAAGTGAATCCTTGTCATGAAATTCCACCTGAAAAAGCATTTTATACAAATTTTCTCTTATCTGTCTTCTAGTCATATATAATAACTCCATCCTTATTTTTTACGCATCAAGATTCACGCCTGCAACTCTGACATTTACTCCTGATACTTTAAGCCCGGTCATAGTCTCTATCTGCTGACCTACTCTTGACTGCACCTGTTTTGAAATCTTAGGAATACTGTAACCGTATTTCACATTTATGACCATATCAACATGAACACGGCCTTCATTCATAATAACACGCACACCTTTTGTATTTTTTACACCAAATTTATTCATGCCTGCCATGGAACTTACTCCTTCTACTTCAGTAGCTGCCAAAGCAGCAATAACAGACACTACATCAGAAGCTATTTTTACTTCTCCAATATCCTTTTTTTCCATAACAATATCTTCTGCTCCCTGTTCTTTTGCCATAATGTTTACCTCCTTCGTCGCACAAAACAGCGCATTATGATATTATTATATCAAAATCACAGACTTTTGCAATATTATTTCATATTCACCGGCGTAATTACTATCTTATCTGCCGCAATCCCTGTCTTTCTCTTTACAATATCTTCTATCTGTGCTATCTGCTGGTTTGTAAGACCCTCAGAGCTTATTACCACATCCGCATTCCCGTCACTTATACTCACAATTGCATTTTCAAATCCCTTTGCCTGCAGCATAAGTTCAGCGGCATTTTCTTTTTCGGAAATTTTTGTCATGGCTGCAACCTGCTTTATCGCACTTTTCTTGTCGGCAGAAGCAATTTTGTCATCATTGATTATGTTCATGAGTGTTTCTTTGTTTTTGGCTCTTGTCTGCTCACGGTTTAACTTTGAAGAAGCAAAATAATCTGAGCCTATATTGTTTGATACCATAACTGCCTCACCCGGATTTTCTTCGGATGCAACAACCTCACCGCTGTCGGTAATTGTGTATTCGGAACCGTCATCCGACTCAATGTCTTTTTTTCCGTCGGAGTCTGCTTCTGAACTCACATCTGTATCCGAATCATTTCCTATATCCTCCGCCGAAATATCTGCCGTGTCCTCACTCACAACATCAGGTGATGCTGTCTGTCTTGCAGTTATTCCGTTTGTACTTATCTTCTGCCCCGTAAAATTAAGATACCCTGCTGCTATTATCATCAATGCAAGTGCAGTGATAACTATTCCGTTTTTGTGACTTGATTTTTTCATTTCAATAATACCTCCTTGTCAAAATAAGCATTAATCCATCTTCGTTACTTTGATTTTATGTGACTCTATGCCAAATAATGCCCCTACCATGTCAATTATTTCACTATCTTTTTTTCCACCGTCTGCTCCCTCACATACAATTGCCACCCCCGCTATCTTAGGAGATGTCACGCTCACAACATACGGCTTCTCATCACCGCCGTCTGTAACTATCACACTCTCGCTTTTTTCACTTATATCCGACGAATCTTTTCCTTTATTTTCACCGCGTTCCGTATCTTTAAGTGCAACTTTTTCCTCCGATTCCGCCAGCGTCACCATAACTTTCGCCTGCCCTACGCCATCCATGCTTTCAAGAAGTTTTGTAAGCTTTTTTTCCTGTCTTTTTGCATATATATTCATCACATTTAAAGCCTCATCTTCGCCAAGTTCATTGCCTGATGTACTGCTCACGTCATCTGATGATGAATTTTTACTTCCACTGCCGTCAAGAAAACTTCCGGCCAGAATAATTATCCCGCACACTATTATGATAATAATCTTACCCATACCGATTTCATGCATAAGACTGCCTTTTGTTTTTTCTTTTGAAACATTCTTTAACATATCTTTTATGTTTATTTCCAAATCTGTACTTCCTCCTTTTTTAACATGTAATTGCTGCATATATCCGTCCTAAGTTTCTTTTCATTTTTATTAAGCACGCTTACCTCCTCACCTGTATTTGAATAGGCAGCAACTGCCCCTGCTTTTGTATTTACTACAACACTGACTATCTCAAGTTCGTCACCTTTAGTTTTTGTTTTCACCTCAACACCACTGCACGTCACATTATTTTTTTCTGCCATACCCATAACTTGTTTTTCTATCTTTTTTTCACACTGGGATATAACACTCTTTTTTAAGTTTCCCTCCGCATTTTCGAGCTCACTTACAGAATTTTTTAATTCGCTGCTGTAAATATGTTTATTCAAAATATTGTAAAAGTCAGTATCTGCCTCAAAAAATTTTATCACAGGGGTAATAACTATCAATACCATTATCAAGCCGCAGAAAAATTGAAAATACTGCTTATATTCCTCCTTAATAATAAGACACTTCAATACCGATGTTACTATTGTAAATATAAGAATATTAAAAATCAGTTCCCTCATATATCTCTCCAAACACTAAATCACAATTGATGTTAATTGGTCATTGCACTTATAATCGCAATGGATACCGCAAAAAACATTCCTGCAAGTCCGACAGCATAGGCAAGCAGTTTTATCGCATCAGCAGTTATTGAAAGACAGTTTACTATCCTTTTGTCAGATACCGGCTGCAAAACTGCTGCCAGACCTTTATACGCAAATTCAGATACCCACAATTTTAACAGTGGTGCTGCACAAAGTATCACAAGCACGACTATTCCCGTTACACCCACCGCATTTTTTACAAGCCTTCCCGCAAGAAGAACCGAACTTGTGACATTGCTTATCGCATTTCCTATACCCGGAATCGAGCTCCCGATTTTCACCAGAAAAGAATTTTTTGCTTCAGCTGCAAGCGGTGCAACCATACCTTGTACAACATTTATTCCCATGAGAATTATTGACATTGTCTTCATTACAAAGCTGATAATATCTTTAACAAAATCTGCCATTTTAGAAAACAGATCCTCCTCAGACAAATGATTTGCTATCTGCAGCCAGAAATAAACCTTAATGCCCGGAATCACAAAATTTAAAAGAATACCGTCTGCAACTGTTATCATTACAATTGCAAGCTGATAATAACCGGTACCAAGTCCTGCGCCTTTTGTAAAAGAAATACATATAAAATATGCCGGTGACAATACTTTCATGAAATCAAATATTTTTGACAGTGTATCTATTGCGATACTGCTTGTCTGAATAAATGCATTGGATAATATTGCAAAAAATAATATGTATATTGTATAAAATCCCATCTGTGCTACTTTTTTTCCCTGAAGAAGTTTTGAAAAATTTGTTATCAGGGCACCTGAGACAGCAATAAATATTATATTGATATACATTGCTTTTTCATTATTGAAATTTGAAACTATTCCATCAGTTATCCCTTTAAAAAAATCATCCGTAAATAATCCGTGTCCGGAATTTATTATCTTTCCTATGTACCCCTCAAAGTCAAACGTTTCACTGCCCAGTATATTATCAATTGTATTCTGTATATCATCTGATGATATTTCATCCATCAATTCACTGTAGATATCATCGTTTTCCGACACCTCACCTGACATATCCTTCCTCTACTTTCTCATAATACTGCTGATAGTCTCCAACAATGTTGTAATTATCGGCATACTTACCGAAAGAATCATTATTTTTCCAAAAAACTCTACCTGATTGCCTATCGCACTGTATCCCGAATCTCTGCATATAGATGCCCCGAATTCTGCAATATATGTAATAGCTATTATTTTCATAAGTATACCCAGATAAACAGCTTCATCACCCATGTATCTTTTTACGCCTGCCACAACATCAATAATTCCGCCAATTTTAGTCACGGCACATCCAAGTATCAAAATACAGCCGCAAATTATTATAATCGTACCAAATTCGGGTTTACTGTTTTTTAATGGCAAAGCGAGAAATACAGCCATTACCGCTATAATTGCTATTTTTAACATTCTTCTACCACACTTTCAAATTTATATACTTTTATCTACCCAATAGTAAACAGTTTTTCGATAGTTTCAAACAACTGCTCTATATACGGAACTATCCACAGAAAAACAAGTATCAGACCCGCAAGGCTCACCAAAAATGCCTGTTCATCTCTTCCCGAATGTTTTAAAACAGTCCCCAGTACCGAAACAAGTATTCCAACCGCTGCAATCCTGAAAATTAAATTTATTGTCATCTATTTCTCCATTCCTATATCTCTAAATTCACATTCTCCTAAACATACTTTCGATTTCGCCGTTATCACCTGAAATATTATAAAAGACATATCCCGGTCATCATCCCTGAAATAACACCCATAACAATACATATTTTTTTCTGTTCAACCATTTTTTGTCTGGCATCAGACAAATTTTTTTCAAGTCTTTTTTCAAATAATTCTATTTCATTTATCTGCGAACAGATATCCAGCGTTCCAAAACTCTCGCCAAACTGACATATTATTTCTTTATCTTCATTGCTCAAAAGTTCTATGTACCTGTATTCCCTCAGATGTTCTCTCCAAAATTCACCCGGAAGCCCTGCATTTCTTTCCTCTGTCTTTTTTGCTATGCCGTCCCAGAATTTTTTTCCGTAAACACTTGTCTTTGACATCTGCCTGCATATCTGTGACATGCTTTGAGCCGAATAATTTATCTCACCGTTTATCTCAATAAGCATCCTCTGCCATTCTTCCAGCACTTTTACACGAAGCATATAACGCTCCCAAATATACCTTCCAAACATTGAGCCTCCCACCGTAACAAATAAAAAACCTATTATTTTTACTGTTAATATATAACATTCCCCCTGTCATCAAATACAGCACTTATCTTTCCCATCATGCCTTTTTTCAATAAAATATATCTTTTAAACATCCTCTTTCTGACCAATTCACCTATAACCGGTTTGTTAATCACTTCCTCCATATCAAGTCCGTGAACTGTCGCTATAATGTTAATCCCGCAGTTCATTACATAATCTATGGCAGCAGCATCCTCCCTTGAACCAATTTCATCAACTGCAACTATTTCAGGCGACATTGAGCGTACAAGCATCATCATCCCCTCTGATTTTGGGCATCCGTCAAGCACGTCTGTACGACAGCCTATATTATTCTGCGGACATCCTAAATGACAGGCACTTATTTCCGACCTCTCATCAACAATTCCAACTGTCATTCCCCTGCTCCCCGCATTCCCGTTTGCAATGCTTCTCACTATATCTCTCAAAAGCGTTGTCTTTCCGCATCTTGGCGGAGATATTATCAATGTATTATAAAAGCTGTCATCATTGTACAGATAACCTATAACACTGTCTGAGCAGCCTATTACCTCATGTGAAATTCTTATATTTATAAAAGAAATATATGTTATGCTTTTTATTTTTCCGCCATCCCATATTATCCTGCCTGCAACTCCGACTCTGTGTCCTCCCTCAACAGTAATAAATCCCTGCCTTATCTCGTCCTCAAATGCATATCTTGAATAACTGCTTATATAAACCATCGCCTTCTTATCTGTTGACACGCCCTGTAGCCTCTTTTATTTCACTGACCGGCTTACCAATTTTGCAAATAAAATATTCTTACTGCAAACTTCTAATAAGGGCATATTCACACGCAGTCTTATCTCCTGCAGCCTTGAAAAATCAATCTCCGACATCATAAATAACTTTCGTATCTCTTTCGGAAGAAGTTTTATGATTTCTTCTCTTTTCTTGTCCATCAAATCACCTCCCATTTCATTTATATGTATGCACATTTTAAATATGTTAAGTTTATTGCTTATATCAATTAAATGAGTTATTATTAAAAAGTAGAAACACATTTATGATGTTGGAAACAAAAGATATTATTTTTCCAACTGATACCACGGATTGTTTTGTAAATAATACTTTTTACACACAGGATTTGCGTATCCGCACACTTGACACAAACCTGATATCCGCAAAAAGTGTGCAGAAATGGAGATTAAAATGGAATACGGTTTAATAGGAGAAAAACTCGGACACAGCTACTCAAAAGAAATACATGAGAGTCTTGCAGACTATACATATGAAATACATCCTGTCAGCAAAGAAGATTTTGATGATTTTATGAGCAGACGTGAATTTAAATCAATAAATGTTACAATCCCTTACAAAAAGGATGTAATCCCTTATCTTGATGAACTTGACGAAAATGCACAGGCAATCGGTGCCGTAAACACTATTGTTAATAAAGACGGCAAACTCTACGGTCATAATACAGACTTCTCAGGATTTATGTATATGCTTAAAAAACATAATATTTCTATAGAAGGAAAAAAATGCGTTGTGCTCGGTGACGGCGGTGCTTCAAAAGCTGTTGTTGCAGTTTTAAAGAAAATGGGGGCAAAAGAAGTTATCATTGTAGATATTATCAAAACAGACTCAGCCATCACTTATGATGAATGTTTTGAAAAACACACAGATGCAGAATTTATTGCAAATACAAGTCCTGTCGGCATGTTTCCTAAATGCGACGCTTCACCTGTCGATTTGACTAAATTTCCTAAATGTGAAGCAGTTGCAGATGTAATTTACAACCCACTTGAGACGAAACTTGTCGCTCAGGCAAAAGAACTTGGAATGACAGGTGTAAACGGACTTGAAATGCTCGTAGCACAGGCACTTTACGCAGTTGAATTTTTCCTTGAAACAAATCTTGATGAAGCAGAAATCGATAAAGTTTATAAAAAGATTTATGCAGATAAACTTGCAGAACAGAATAAATAAACAAATTTACACTGTTTAAATTCACTTAGCACAACAGCACATAATTAACAAAACTGCAAACCATGCAAAAAGCAGTAATGAACATTTACTTCATTACTGCTTTTTTAAGATTTTTATTTATTGTAGTTAAACATATTCTCTGTATTTTTATATTTCCCGTATTTAATTATTTTGCGTATCCATGCGGATGATTTTTATGCCACTTCCATGCCGTTGCAATTATCTCCTCAAGGTCTGCATGTTCAGGTTTCCATCCGAGTATACTCTTTGCCTTTTCACTTGATGCGATAAGTTTTGCAGGGTCTCCGCCACGGCGTGGTGATACAACTGCCGGAATAGGATGACCTGTTACTTTTCTTGCTGTCTCTATTACCTCTTTTACAGTAAATCCTACACCGTTTCCGAGATTAAATACATCACTCTTTCCACCGTCCATAAGATACTTAACTGCAAGTATATGTGCCTGTGCAAGATCTGTTACATGAATGTAATCTCTTACGCATGTACCATCTTTTGTATCATAATCATCACCAAAAATACTAATTGACTCTCTCTGTCCATTTGGAACCTGAAGTATAAGAGGAATAAGATGTGTCTCCAAGGATTGTTATTGCCTCTCTATCTCTCCAACAGCTATTGCTCCGCGGCATTGAAATATCTGAGTGCAACATAGTGAACACCATGTGCAACATCTGTCCATTTCATCATCTTTTCCATTGAAAGTTTTGTTTCTCCATATGGATTTGTAGGTTCTGTCCTGTCTGATTCGAGAATCGGAATACTCTCAGGCTCCCCATAAGTTGCTGCTGTTGATGAAAATACAATCTTTTTTACATCATGTTCAACCATGCTCTGAAGAAGAACTTTTGTGCCATATAGATTGTTGTCATAATATTTCAATGGGTTTGTCATACTCTCACCCACAAGTGAGTTTGCAGCGAAATGAATAACTGCATCTATTTTTTCATTATCAAATACACTATCTATAAATTTTTTGTCTCTGATATCTCCCTGATAAAACTTTGCTTTTGGATTTACAGCTTCAATATGTCCTGTTTCAAGACTGTCTGCTATAACCACATCTTCCCCCGCATCTACAAGTTCACTAACTGTATGTGAACCGATATAGCCGGCTCCGCCTAATACCAATATTTTCATGAAAACCTCCCTTTCTACGGCATAAACCGCAATGCAACTTTTTTTTGATAATTCCTTAAGTCATAATTATATTCCAACAGCTTTATTATGTAAAGCCGTTACTATGTTTTATATTAACAAAATAATCTGTACCAGATATTATTGATACTGCCTTTTAAACGATCTCCATACCTGTTTTAAAATAGTAACTGACATTTTTAAAATTTATCAAGTTCATCCAAAAGAACCTGTTCAGATAAAATTCTTACCGCCTTTATTCCAAATTTCATTGCTCCATCAACATTTTCTTCCCTGTCATCAAAGAAAATACTCTCACTTTTGTCAAGATTATACTTGTCACACAGAGCTTTATATATGGCTTCATCAGGCTTAGCTTTATGTATCATATATGAAACCATCAATCCGTCAATATCATCCATAAAATCCGCATATTCTGTATGCTTTTTGAACAAAGACTCAGGATAATTTGACAATATATAAATTTTATATCCTTTCTCTTTCAATTCATGAATTCTTTTCCATACCTTTGGTCTCGCTACATGCATATACTCGCCGTATCTGATGGGCTTTTGTATCGCTTTACTCATCATCAGTATATTTTTACAAATGTATCCAGTTTCTTAATGTCGTTTCCTAGGTCAAAATGCACTCATAATTCTATCAGGATCATCAAACATCTGTGTTCCGACTCTTACGGCATCTGCTTCATCAAGACCATAATCCATAAGCATTTCTTTCCATCTGTAATCAAGAAGTACACCACCAACATCAAATATAAGATTTTTTATCATATTTTTAATATACCTTTCATTATAATTCTATCTTTTCAATCTCAACACGACTGTTTCTAATACCATTCTTCCATATCATTATATAGACATTAAATTCCACACCGTCACAATCATAAACAAATGGTTCTTCTCTATAAACTACTGCTTCTCTTTTATTATCTTCTAATTCTTTTTTTCTCTCAAATGCTTTTTTCATAAGCAGACTTTTATTTTCTTCAACATTTATGTTAAATTTTCTGTCCGGATAAACAGACGCTGCTTTTTTTATGTACTCCATAAGCATCATCACAACTTTTCTGTGCTTTTTTAATCGGAAAATCTTTGCCAATCTCTTTGCATTCCTTACAGTTGGATTTTTTCCATAATCTAAAAGCATTCGTTTTAAATCATCATCCCCAGCATTTTCCGCCAGTTCTATCATAAATTCATTGGCATCCTCAGAAAGATGCCACTTATCTTCAAGCGGTACCTGATAAATGTCTGAAACACATGGATAACTGCAATAATTCAACGGTGGAAACTGTTTTAACGATGCTATTTTAAGCTCCTCAGCAGTACATGCCCCCTCCCCTAAATAACACATCTTATCCCATACAATCGCAGTCTGATACTCTAAAACACGCAGATGTTCATATCTTTTTATCCAGAAATGACCTATACTTCCATAGTTATAATAATGATTTTCAATTTCAATGTCATCAAAAAAAATAAGAAAATACGTCTGCTCCTGCTTCACTATAAGCACATACCCATCATCTCTCTTTTCCAGCTCAATATCCGTAAATCCCTCAAACTTTTCGATATATTCACCTGTACATTTCGCATTTTTAAATACAAGGAAACTTTCAACTGTGTCATTCATAAGATAAATAATTTTGTAATCGCTTCTTTCATTTTCATCACTGTTTTGATTCACACTTATCGGCTCAAACATCCCTTGCTCAATAATAATGTTTAATTTATCTATGTTTGTCAGATTCAAAATTTTATGCTCCTCATACTATAAAGTAGTATTGTTTATAGACCCTCTCCAAGGTCTTTTTATTATATTTCAAAAATTTCAGGAAATGTAACCCCCGAAAGTATGCGACACTTTTTGGGTTTTTATTCCTATTTCTACAGATTTTCAATACAACAACATATCATAAAGCAACTTGCACAAAGGGCGCAATCCCTGAAAACACACAGTTTTCATAGAATTACGCCCTTTTTTAAATTTGTTTAGATTATACTCTCTTAAGGTATTCTCCTGTACGTGTATCAATGCTGATACGATCTCCTGTCTCTACAAAGAGTGGTACACTTACCTGTGCTCCTGTCTCTACTATAGCCGGCTTAGATGCGCCCTGTGCTGTATCTCCCTTGAATCCAGGCTCTGTCTCTGTAATCTCTAATTCTACAAAAAGAGGTGGCTCAATTGCAAATACATCACCATTGTGAGAAAGCATCTTAACCATTTCGTTCTCTTTGACAAACTTAAGTGAATCACCTACCTGATCAGCTGTCATATCAATCTGATCATATGTTTCTGTATTCATGAAATGATACATATCGTCTGCATATAAATACTGCATTTCCTGACGCTCAATATGAGCCTGAGGACATTTCTCAGTTGGACGGAATGTTTTCTCAACCACACCACCACTCTTGATGTTTTTAAGCTTAGTTCTTACGAACGCTGCACCCTTTCCGGGTTTTACATGCTGAAATTCTATAACCTGATATACATTGCCTTCAAACTCAATAGTTAAACCATTTCTAAAATCTCCTGCTGATACCATTATCAAAATCCTCCTTAATGTGTGACTTTTGCGTCCCATTGTCTACCGAATAAATTGCGGCAAAACTCTTTTACTATTTTATCCTATTTTTCAACTTATTTCAAGTATTTATTTTTAACGAATTATTTTCATAAGAGTAACCCAATTTGTTTTTCGGCATATTTTTTAATATAATAACTTTTTTGTAGGTAATTTTCTAATGAACCGCGTTGCTTCTGTTATAAAACTTGATCACGCAAGAAAACAGGGACTTACCGGCAAGGGAATAGGTATTGCGATTATGGATACCGGTGTCGGTATGCACCCTGATATAATATATAAAAACGGTCCATTGATGTCTTTTTATGATACACTCGCACATCACAATAATTTTTATGACGATAACGGACATGGTACACATGTCGCCGGAATAATCTGCGGTAACGGAACTGCAAGTAATAAATTATATGAGGGCATTGCTCCTGATTGTAAAATCCATATAATAAAAATACTTAATAAAAATGGTGAAGGTAATATTAAAAATGTAATCTCCGGTATTGAATGGCTTCTGAAAAATAAAGACAAATATAATATAAGAATCGTAAATATTTCAGTTGGAAGTGTATCTCTTAAAAAATTCGATGAATCTTCACTCCTTGTGCGTTCTATCAATTCTTTATGGGAAGCCGGTCTTGTGGTAGTGACTGCCGCCGGCAATAATGGTCCTTCCGACTATACTATCGGTGCTCCCGGAAACAGCCGAAAAATAATCACAGTCGGTACTTCCGATTCTGTAAAGGGTAAGTTCACACATGATTTTTCAGGCCGTGGTCCTACCATGAATTGTATAAAAACTGATATTGGCTCCGGACTAAACGGCTATAAGAAACACCCAATAATGGCTATAAAACCGCTCATTTTATATACCAAGAAGCGGAACTTCAATGTCAACGCCAATTGTCAGCGGCTGTAGCTAGCTTTACTGGCTACACTACAAAGAAATATCCTTATTTCATGCAATAAGGATGTAAAACTCAGCTAAAAGAACTGCCATGAACCTTCCTTATGCCACGCGAAGAAGAAACAGGGCTGGGGGCTTATTCGTTGTGATACATTTTTAAGTTAGTACCCGATACTATAATTTATAAAA
>SCPN01000699.1_pt1 | contig 22936 bp, 21 predicted proteins | sample 6106831 | NCBI WGS metagenome assembly SCPN01 (sample SAMN10720447, study PRJNA508395) | human gut metagenome | isolation source: Participant 1, 0 month
TCCATATTTCTCTCCTGAATCAATTTTTGTTATACCTAAATTCAAACTGATTTTTTTATTTTTTATTCTACATTTCCGCAATAATGCAATCAGAAAGCTCCTGCACCGATGCAAGCACAAGTGTCCTTAATGAAGGATTCGTAATCTTTAGCTGAAATGTTGCAAAATATGTTCCACTTGAACTGTCTTTTGTAATCTCCAGGTCCAATATCTGATACCCGCTCTTTTTAGCGTAAAATATAAGCTCCCTTATAAAAACTTTTGAATTATATTCAACATAAAAATTCATATATTTATTGTATTTAAGAAAATTCTTATCAACAATAGAAAAACTCTAGACTAACGACAAAAGAATCCCGGCAAATATTGCACCATAATAAAAGCCCGAACCAACCGCAATTCCAACTGCTGCACAGCACCACAGACCTGCCGCCGTAGTGAGTCCCTTTACCTGATGCTCTTTTGTCACAAGTATAGTTCCGGCACCCAAGAATCCAATTCCGCTTACAATCCTGTGGGAATTCTTGCCGGTCGGCAGACGGATAAATCGTACATATTCGTTAGTTACTGCTGCAAGAGCTGAACCCAGACAGACAAGCGTATACGTACGAAGTCCTGCCGGTCTTTGCTTCCTGTCTCCTCAATACCAAGAAGTGCACCAAGAATCAATGCCAGAATAAGACGCACAAATACCGACACGCCATTAAATTCATTTAAAAAATCTATATTCTCCAAAATCACAATATCACCACCTTCACATAAACTCCGTGGGTTGCCCCGCCACTTATGTTCTGCTAAAATATATATACAGAATAACTTATATTTTGCAATAATACAATGAATGGATGATACAATTTATGAAAATATTTTTCTATAAATACGGAAGCATATGCGAGCCTGACATATCTGATTCTTTCAGACGGCTTGGATTTGAAGTCATAGACGAAGACATGGAAATATACAATAAAAATCTGCTGCCATCACAATGTGTCGAAACAGTATCAAAAAAGCTTATAGACGGTCAGTTTACATTTGTCTTCACAATAAACTTTTTCCCATGGCTGTCGGACTTATGCGAAATAATGCATTTAAAATACATTTCACTTATCGTTGACAGTCCTGTTCTTGAACTCTACTCTTATTCGCTAAAAAATGACTGCAACCGCATATTTTTATTTGACAGGTGTCTTTACAACGAATTTGAGCCTTTCAACCAAGGACATATATTCCACGTTCCGCTTGCTGCAGACGTCAACAGAATACAAAATGTTATTAAAAATGCATCTACATCCGAAAAAGCAAAGTTTGCAAGCGATATTTCATTTATCGGCTCCACTTATCAGGAAAAATGTCCTTTCAACCGGTCAGAATTAAATGATGCCGACCGTGGCTTTACTGATGGTATTATTGAAGCACAGCTTAAAGTATATGGTTACAATTTTATCGAAGAACTGATTACTGAAGATTTTGCCACAAGATTTCTTGAAGCAACACCCGGTTCATACCGTTTTCCTGAAAGCTACAGGCAGAAAAACCGTGCACTTGTTGCACAGCAGTATATAAGTGTAAAAGTCGCCGAACAGGAACGCCTTCGTGCTTTACGCATGTTATCCGACAACTTTAATGTAGACATCTACACTGGAAGCGACACTTCATCCATGCCGCATATACATAACCACGGTTTTGCAAAATCTCTCACAGAAATGCCAATAATCTTTAACCAGAGTAAAATCAATCTTAATATAACAGCAAAATCAATCCGTTCGGGACTTTCTTTAAGGATTTTCGACGTTCTTGCCGCAGGAGGATTTCTGATTACCAATTATCAGACAGAACTTCCCGAATTTTTTGAAATCGGAAAAGACCTCGTTGCATATGACAGCTTCGGCAGCCTGAAAGAGCTTTGCAGCTATTACCTTGCACACGATAATGAACGTGAGGAAATCGCCCGCCACGGATTTGAGACCGTAGCACGTCTTCACACATATGACACAAGAATATTGCAAATGCTTGATATGGCATTTCCGGGGTGAAGATGAAGCAGTAAAGCCTTACACAGAAACAGTATATAGTCTAAGAGACACTGTGATAAATATCACAGTGTCTCTTCATTTAATCTATATCTTCCCATTTCAGAATACTGTCTTCTGGCAAATCTTTGTTTAATTTCCTGCCTATAAGCTCTTTATAATGATATGGCTCGATTCCTATTCCCGGTCTTTTAAACGTAATATCATTTCTTTAATAATACCACCGTTTTTCATATCTGTTTTAAAACAACCTTCTCGCATTTGCTCTCGCCGCACTCTCGGATTCATTGCACCAAGCGTTCCCGCTCCTATAATTTTCTTTATATATTCCAACGAAGCTTTAATATTTTTTAAATCGTTCACATCCATTGCATGATAATGGTCATTTTAATGTTTTATCAAGCGTAAAATGTTTCTCAATCACCTTTGCCCCTAGTAAAATGCCGTTTTTGAATATCATAAGTTTTCTCAGGCTTAGTATGATCCGAATATCCGATTACACAATCATTGTATTTTTTCTGCAATGCCAAAATTCTTCCGAGATTAGCATGCTCGTATGGGGTAGGATATTCCAACACACAATGCATTAAAACAAGCTTATTTCCATAGCTTAAGGCTAACCGCCCTATCAATCTCATCTTCATGTGAAGCTCCCACCGACAAAATAACAGGCTTTCCTTTCTTGCACATATATTCTATAAATGGAATATTAGTTAGATCAGATGACGAAATCTTGTATACGTTCATCATATCTTCAAGATAGTCTGCGGATTCAAAATCAAACGGTGTAGATAAAAATTCCACACCGATTTCATCGCAATATTGTTTAAGCTGTCTGTATTCAGCCTCACCGAAAGAATCAAATTTTTTAAACAATTCAAATTGTGATGTTGTTGGCTCTTCACTCGTATCCCAGTATGACGGCGAATATTTAGATGCAATAGTTTCTGCTTTGTATGTCTGAAACTTAACCGCATCGGCTCCGGCATCACAAGCTTCTTTGCACATCAGCTTTGCAGCATCCATAACAGAAATATTTTCTTTTTGGGCTATATCATAATAATTAACACCAATCTCGGCAATTATGTAGTACCCCTGATTATTTATCAAGTTAAATATTTCATTCATTAATTTATCCTCACTTATCAAGAATCAACTTTATTACCTTTTCCTGTCCCTTTGAAAAATCTTTTTCAAGAAGCAGTTCGTGCATCTGTTTTCTTACCGAAACTGCCTGTATAAGCCATCTTACAGTAAGTTCTATCGCTTCGTCTTCAAGCTTCTGTCCAAGTCCAAGATTAATAAATCCATTGGAAAATCCCGCAAAATCATGCTCCATTTCTCTTGTATTCTGTGCAAGAACTATCGCAGGAACGCCCATGCTTGCAAGTTCATATATTGTCCTTCCCTGTGCTGTAACAGCCATATCCGCCTCCGAAAGAAATTTACTTACTCTCTTGACATTATTGTATACATATATATTATGTTCTTCATCATTTTGTATTTCGTTTTTATATTTATATCCGAATCCTGTTATTATATTAAATTTTATGTCTTTATAGTCTTTTGATACATTTTGAAAAATCTTATATACTCTTCTTGTTAAATCAGAAGGATCTGTTCCCCGAAAAGCACAACAATATTTTTCACTTCTTTAGAAAATTCTTTCGGCTTTTACCAGAAACTCATCCCTTATAAAGAAATATTCAAATCCCAATATTCATTTTGAAGCTTAAGCCCTGAGAATAAAGTGCATTAATAACTGCATCGGCATATGCCGCCCCCGTTCCCTTATCTTCAAAATTAACAATTCTTGACACCTTATCCCTGATTTTTTTCATATATTCTTCATTTGTATTTAAAATATCATTTACGACAATATCAGGCTTATAATCATCTATAATTTTATATAATTCTTCGTCTGATTCAATACATATCATCGGGAAAAACGATTCTTTTAATTTTTCACAACCCATTTCATAATTTTTTCTTGTAACAAACATAATCTGATTGCCAATAAGATGATACGCAAGTGACAATGTTCTGTATATATGCCCCATTCCCAATGCTTCGCTGCCGTCTGCACGAAACAGTATTTTCTTTGATGACAAAACAGCCTCACATACAATCCAATCCTGCTCGCTGTCTATGTCAACTGCTTCATTCTCTGATATTTCAAATACTTCCGTATTCTTTCCGATTCGCGTTTTTTCATTTACACATTCGGCTCTCGAAATGAGAAAACCTCCTGTTTCCATCAAATGCTTAGGAAGATATTGTCTATTCTTTCTTTCTTCGTAATCCGGAAGTGTCTTTCCGTCTTTCTCACGCCATGACAAATGAGGCTTATTCACACCGCTTATCAAAGTATCCAATGAACTTTTTATAAAATAATTTATGGCATTAATAATTGTTTCGGCTTTTAATGTCGGTGACGTCGCCTGCATGGTGATAATCACATCAAATCTGCATTTTTTTCTGTCCTGCATCTCGCTTACTGCATGATAAATTACAGGGTCCAGCGTAACATCATCCCCTGATAAACACTTTGGACGCATAACAAATTCTGCACCGTACTGTGCCGCTGTCTCATCGTCATCCGTATCTACCACTATTGAAGTGTCATATTTTAACTGTATTTTTTTTGCATTTTCTATACTGTATGCAATTAAAGGCTTTCCGTTCATCTGTCTTAAATTCTTACGAGGAATTCCTTTTGAACCGCCCCTCGCCGGAATAACTATTAATAATTTCATTACATCTTACCTTTCAGTTATTTATATACAAGCATATCTTATTATTATCATATCATTATATCGGTAATTTTCAACTTTATTTTAATATTTATAAATTTATTCTTTAACATTTTATTTTACATGATATAATTATTAAAAAAAGTGATTCAGGAGACTTTTATGATACTCAAATCAGAATTAGAAAAAGCATTTGAAATTCAGGATATACCAGCAATAGAAACACTATTAAATAAATATTTGAAAGAATATTGCAATGATTATGACCGTTTTTCATTTTTATGTAATTATAATCTTCTGACAGGCAATAATTACGAAGCACTTAATTATGCTAAAGAGGCTGTAATACTTAATCCACATTGTGTAGAAGCCAATTTTAATCTTGCATACGTATACGATATTATCAAAGATTACGCCCATGCTTATTTATACTATCTTATTGTAAAAACATTGCAGGACATACGAAAAATAATATGTATAGCCGCTGAATCAATAAATGAACGCATTAATTATATCAAAAATATTTCTTTAAATGATAAGTCGTTATCAGAAGCATTATTATATGCTGACAATTACATACAATACAGTGCAAACGACCCTTTTCACATAATAACAGAACTTATTGGATTTCCGATAATGATGGATAAAAATATATACATATCGGGGCGTTATAATGATTTAATGAATCAATTTTTTATTAACACAGCACCAAAAGATATATACCGCTGTAAAGCAGAAGTATTAAAAACAACAGGAAATTTATCCACTTCCATAACAGTATATGAAAAAGAGTCATGCATACTCCCATTATTTGTCACATCAGAAAACGAACAGACATTTAATTTCAAATGCGGAAACTCGGAGGAATTCAGTTACCCCGCAAGAGCAAAAAACTCATGGTATTATTTTAAAATTGACGAAAAAACGACAGTAACATCGGACACGCCGTTTGCATATGCAGAGCCGATTAAACTTACACATAATCCGAAAAATAAAAAACTTGTCCTTAATATATTTATAGACAGTTTTAATTTCAGGATATTTGAACTATTTTCAAATATTAACAACTCTGTTGACGGCTTTAAAAAACTTATGCCAAATACATATAATTTTTTCAGTAAGGGAATTATCTGCACCAATGCGTATTCCGACTCGGAATGGACAACTCCAAGCTTCTCTTCATACTGGACGGGACGGTGCAGCGACAAAACAATGAATCTTAATACTGATATATGGTTTCCATTTAATGAAAATACAAAGCTTTTAGCAGAATATTTTGAAGAAAAAGGATATTTTACGGCATGTATCAACAGCAACGACTCCTGCACACCTTCAAAAGGATATATGCGCGGCATGAAGCGTGAACTTTACAAAGCCCGCGGATATAACAAAGAGGAACTTGTAACCGACACTCTTGAACAACTCCGTGCATTTAAAAACTGCGACCAGTTTGTAACTGTAGAATTTGAAGATTTACATGATATTGCGGGAGGATTTCCTCGCGGTCTTTCAATACAGACAACAACCGACCTGAAAGACTTAAAGAGCGATAATTATATATGTTCAACCATAAAACAGACAAGAAGCCTTAACAAGCAAAAAATATATATAAACGAATTGCAACAATTAGATTTTTATCTCGGATTTTTGTTTGAATATATAGAAAAAAATTATAACAACGATGAATATGTTGTTTCTTTGTTCTCAGACCACGGAACCGCATTCATGGTTGATGACACCGAGCTTACAATTTGCAAACAGCGAATGAATGTACCGTTCATGTTCCGTGATAACATGCACAAAGAAATTACTGATGAAATCGTCCAGAATATAGATTATCCCGCTATATTATGCAATATATGCGGCATTGATTATAATTATTACGGCACCGATGCGAATCTTCCACATTTTCTCGGTGGTAATGAACGCAAATATGCTTTTTCTCAGACAATATTTCCGGGAGACTGCTACCAGTCTGCAATAATGACCAAGAATTATACTTACTATTTTTTAAGCAAAGAAAAAGTAACCGACGAATTCAGAATTGATATATCCGATGCGTCATACGGAATTGTTTACGATAACAAAAAGCCTGACGAAAATCCTGACCTTAATATTCTTACCGATATTGTTTTACAACACATCAAAAATTTAATAATAAGGAGATAATTATGCCACTTTCCCCAAAAAAACAAATGCAGCAGATTATAGAGCAATCAATCAGCATGAATGACTTACATACAGCTTACGAGGCACTTATAATTTACAGAAAAGCATTTGCAAATGATGATTTTACAGATGCACATAAGTTTCTGCTATATGATTACGGTCCTCAGGTTTCTGTTATCGCACTTGATTGCAGCGATGACCTAACAGATAATTTTATCGACTCTCAGAAATATCATAACATTGAAATTGTGCGTGCAACCAAAGACGATTCATACAATGACATTATTGATTATATGAAAAACACTTCAAGTAAATACATCTGCTTTATTGAAAAAAATCATCAATTCAGCCCTGATAAAATTGCCGAAACTGTATGGAAATTTGAAATTTCTTCAAATATTTCAACAATTATTTCTCCACGAAATATTATTGATTCAGATGGAACTATTATTGCACACCCCGATTATGCTTATGAAAAAACTCTTCATGATACATTTTTTAAGGGTGAAGTTCTGTTAAATCATTGTATACAAAACAGTGTAAACCTTTACGGCACATTATCATGCATAACAGTTTTATCCAGTCATGTACAAAATATTTTATTTGATGAAAAATATTTTAATACCGAAATCTTTGACAGACTTTCATTTTTATATCAGCTTATACTTCACGGCAATGTAACTTACATGTCTGAACCACTTGTATCTACATATGTCGAAGATTACAGAGATGATTCCAAAACATATGAAGATTATCAAATTTTCATTTCAGATATAGGTCTAAAAACAGATGTAACACTTCCGTCATTATCATTTTTAAAACAAATTATCCTTTAAAAATGTCAAAAAGTAACCATGTTCTGCACCGATAAGGGCGAAGATATTTTAATTTAAAACCTATAGGTGATGAGGCTCAAAAAACGCGGATATTCTGTAAAATACACAAATAATCTAAAAGAAAAAGCTGAAATAGGTATTTATTGTCAACATGTTTATTATCCCGAAAATTCAAAATTTTCACTTGTACTGCTTCACGATATGGCACAGGGGCATAACCGTTGCCAAACCTATGGGAAGCCGAACGCTGGTGCAGATTTGATATCGGAATTGTTCCTGGAAAATCATGGGCACAAAGATGGGAACAATGTGCATGTATCCCATATGTAAATCCACGTTTCGGCACATATGAACTCGGTTATCCTAAAAGCGATACCATAAATGACAAAGCCCTTAAAAACCGTGCACAGATGTTAAAAGAAAAATTTAACCTTAAATATGATTTTTCCGTTTTATATGCTCCCTCATGGGAATATGCCGGAAAAGAAGATGACTTTATCAAAGCTGTTGCTCCATTAAAAGTAAACATGCTTATTAAACAATGCCATTGGTCAGAAGATTATCGTGAAATAATAGACAACATAGAAGAAATGAGAGCATTACACGAAAGTAAATATGACAATCTCTATTATATCGAACCCGAAGAAAGCATTATGACAGCTCTCGAAATGTGTGACATGGTAGTATCCGATGAATCAAGTGTAATGAGTGAAGCCGTAATGTTTGACAAACCAAGCATTGCCGTAACCGACTGGCTTATTCCTGACACACAGCCTGCAAGATTTTCATGTGTTCCAATGGACTATGTGCTTAAATGCAAAAAGGCCGAATTACGCGAACAAGTTAATAATTTTCTTAATCATACGGCAAAATATGATGACATATTAAATCGCGGACGGCTTACATTCAGTAATCAAGGACATGTTTGTAAAGATATTCTTGATGCAATCGAGACTATGCTAAAATTCCAGTATTTTATTTGAATTACAATTTCTTCTCCACCTTCTCCAATTCATCCAACAATGCTGGTTTTCTTGGATACCTCTGCTTCAATTCCTCGATTAAAGACTTAGCAGTATCATTACCCTTCCATTTTATAAGCTGTGCAATATTCTTCGTTATCTTCTTATATTCTCGTCTATCCTTTGCCTGAGCACAACTCTCACTTATTTCCTTATAACATAACCCATATACCTGCTCCGGATATTCCTTTACCAAATATTTTCCATAATAAAACAAATCATACGGATTCTCCATTACATCATCAAGCAATCTCTTCTTTTCATTTTCAGAAATAAGAACACTGCGATAGCAAACAGTTCGCTTGCTATTCTTCAATTCATCTAGTAAGCTTCCGTAATTTTCATTCCATGCCCCGTGCTCTTTATAAATCTGTTTCAAAACATCCCAGAACTTCTCATTTCCCATCAATAGCAGTCTTTTTTGCCTGTGCGATTTGCTTTTCCTTGTTGTTTGCTGTCTTGTATATGATCATATAACATATTATTCCAATCTTCCGGATCACTGCAATGATAATGCCATGTCTCTTCTGCGTTTGCTTTCTCTAAACAAAGTTTCTCTGCTTCATCATAATTCTTATCTTCCATAGCATCCTTGATAGCAATAATACGGAGTTCATTTATTGCAATATTCTGATATAGTTCCTTCTGTGTGTTCTTTTTGCCATATAAATGTCTATGTAAAAGGTATCTTACAATCAAATCTTCTTTTTTCATATATTCCGGGTAATAATCCTCCCGTGAAATTTCCAAAAGGGTATCCAAAACCTTTTCAAGCTTCTTTGCACTCTTTTCATCGCATAGGCAAATCCCACATTTCAGCAAATCATAACGCCAGTCAGTCCAACCATCAAAAACACTCTTTTTTGCCTCTTTTATAATCAATGCAAGTGCTTGATCTCGCATCTGTTTATCCTGTTTTTCAATTTCTTTTGTGCATTTATCTATCAGTTCGTATGTACACATGATAACATCTGTGAGCATTCCCGAACTACTATCCGCATGAGATGCTAACTTAACGCCAGATACCAAAATGTATGTAGCCGCCTCAAGTGCAACCATATAGCCACGCTTTTCTAGGGTCTCAGCACACATATCAAGGCAGTCATGCATATCCATACAAATATTATCACAGCTGCTCCAACCAATGTATCCCCGATGGGTGTTACATTTAATTGATGCAGTAATTGTGTTTTTCACTATCGATATAATATCTTCTGTGGGTATCATAGTAGCCCCTTTCTTTTATTCAACAATATCAATCTTATATCTTTCACACCATTGCGTTGCGATTATTTCATATACTTCATCACGATATTGGTACCAATGTTTCTCCTCTACTGTATGCAGGACTGGTTCTCAAAGCAGATGGCTTGCAAGGATATGTTAATGCTATGAATGGGTTTAATTAAACTTACATACTCCCTCTAAGTCTTTAGTTACTCTCAGAGTTTCTTTTGAGTTTTTATCGAGTTTTTTCTGAAACAACTCGATAAAAACTCAATTAAATTCTTGACTAATCTCGACCAAGAAATATATATTTTTTAGCAAGCTATAGACCAGCGAAATGCTGCATTATCTCTTTCAAATCATCGCTAAAATCTTCTAAATCTTCCATAGAAATAGCTCCTTCATTCAGGAGTGAAAGCATAATATAAAATTGATTTGACCTGCTCATCTCACATTGCACTCCACAATCTTTCTTATCCGCTTTTATTCTTTTCTCTAATGCCCAAAATTTATCAGATGGTTTTCCATCTCCACTTAGTATTTCAATATATTCTTTGTTGAGCTTATCCATATAAGCTTCTTGCCATCCAGCAATTTTACTTCTGAATATTTTCCAATCCTTTTCTGAAAATTTGTTCATGCTTATTATCTCCCACATTACATCCACTTCTACACTTTAATATACCTTCTTCTTTTTGTAGTTCCAATACAAGCTAATAACTCCATATTTACCAATTCATTTAATAACTGCCTTGTCCTAGGACCTTTTAAACCTATTTTTTCTGCTACCTGCTCTGTACTATATTCAACCCCAGCATCCATATAGGTTAAAATCTGCCTCTGCCTTTCTGATAAATCTATTACTTTCATTTTTTTTGAATCCGCTGATTTTTCTGCTGATTCTGCTGATTTTTCTGCTGATTCATCATCAGATTCCTTTTCCATCTTCATCATAAGTGTAACCTGATCAAGATTTGTATCTTCAATCAATTCCGGTTTTATCCATCCTTCCGACTTCCACACATCAAGAATCGTCGGGAATCCCGATCCCGCATTATCACCAAATCCAACCAGTCTAAGCATAGTCTGCATATGAGGATTTCTTGATTTTGAATTACCGCCTCGGTAAATATCTTCAAGTGGAAGTTTCAGAATTCCTGGGTTTGTAAATTCAAATGCATCTGACTTCTTTATTACCTTTAAAACTCCAGCATCCATCAAATAATCTGCATGTATAATCATATTTACAAAGCCTTCTCTAACAGCTTTATGCACTGGTGTATCATCTATACGCTGCACGCCACCTTCTAATTTAAATGGCTTTTTTAGGTCCTCAGTAAGCTTCGGTGTTACTTTTGTAAAGAAATTAAATAGATTATTTTCCCATGTACCATCGTAGGTAATTCTGTCATTCCAGCGAATATCTGCTGTTACCTGACTTTCATTTCGATAATCCATAAAAACATTATCAAAGCGTTCTCTAATAGCCTGTCCTGTTCCAAACATTAAAAGACCTGCTAATGTCAACCCCTCTACACCTGTTTTTCTGTCTTTTCTATAACCACCAAGCTTCTCAAGAAATGATTGATCATCCAAAGAGTTCCATACATGACCATCGTTTCTTATCTCAAAAATCTGACGATATTTTCTCAAAGTTTCTTTATCAATATCATCCATATTATAATATTCGATTATCTGATTATCATTGCCTTCAGGATTTCTATCCCTTATCATTCCGTTAATCTCGTACTCACTTGCATGATAATCGCCCTCATGGTTTCTCTTATATGTTCCTCTATATGGATTTTCACCAACATATACCGGACGCATATTAAAATCTGCTCTAGGCACGTGTATCACAATAAGGCTTATACTACCTTCTTCAACAATTTCTACATCATCATCTGTTAGCAGATTAATATTCACCTTATTTCCATTAATTGTGTTCCAAAAATCCTCTTTCTGCTTAGGTGCGTCCTCTATTCCCTGTATTATAAATCGTTCCTTCGGATCAGTCTTTGTTTTATCTTCTCTTACTCCAAGTATGATATATCCACCTTTTGTATTGGCAAATGCAGAATATGACTCATATGCAGATTTTGGCACGTTTTTTTCTGCTTTTTTGCACTCTATATCAACTTTTTCACCTTGGTAAATTAGTTCCTTTACCTCTTGCAAATTCATCATTACACCTACTTTCTAAAATATCAGATTTATACAAAAATATTTCAATACATTCTGTTCTTAATAAATTTATTTCGTAAATATATTATTGCATAATTCTATTTCATTCAGATTTCATATACATTTGCCCCTAGCAAAGTAGATTTTATCCTTTTCAAACTTTTTTCTCTTTGTTCTAAGTTCATATCAGGACTAAATTTTATAGGCAATTCTGAAAAAGCGATGTCACTTAATTGAATCGCCATCTGTCTATAAAATACTCCTATATCTTTTATCTGTTTGTTGTTTGTATTTACGCCTATCTTCAATCGCACTTCTTTTTCTGATGTCCAATCCTTATCATATTCATCTTTTCCATTTCTAATACAAATCCCATGTGTAGACTTGATTATCCCTGGAATTGTCGGTACAATTGCTGCTCCCTCTAAATGTACACCATCAATCATCCAAGTTGCTTTAGATTTTATATTCTTCTTTAATACATCATCGTAAATAACCTTATAAAATCCATAGTCTATAACATAATATGGTGGTGGTACATTCTTTCCATTTTTGCTAGATTTGAATTGATAATCAATCGCTTCATCAAAACTATTGCATATTTTAAAACAATTATCGTCAATTTTTGTATGATTTGTATCTATAAATGAAAGCTTCTTTTTAAACCAAGATGTTTTCACTCCAAAAAGCACCTTATTTTCTGATTGTCCATACTCCCTCCAATGCTCATCTGTAATATCCGAATCATATGTAAAGCACGCAACATAATATGCTTTCTCATATTCTTCAACATCTATCCGTCCAACTTCTTCTTTATCATTTACAACTTTAAGATTAGAAAGCCACATTTCTCTGTTCTCTATCACACTAATTAATGCTTCTACAGATGTGCAATGATACAACCATTCATATTTCTTTGCCTCATCCTTAGATTTTCTTACAAATTCCAGATTATTTAACGCATCCACCGCTGATATCTTTGATCCGATTATTTTTTCCATTTTACCTCCTCATATAATCAAGTTTTTTTATTGAAAATTCAAGTTTTTTTAACCTTTCATATCTCAGTGAATAAGCCACAGCTATGAGCATTTCGATGTATCAGGTACTGAAATAGTAGTTAGAGGGTATACGAAATAAAACGTCATTGATTTCCGCTTTACTAGCCTTGTGTATACCCATCCCTCTACGGCAGCTAACCTCCTATATCCACCAGGATCATCTCTGTCTCCAGAGGTCCTAACTTCCTTCGTCCTGCCTGCCCATAACCAGGGTGTCAGCTATGCTCCATTACAGGGTCATGCCCTATGGTAAAAATTCCTGCCGACTACTGGCTCATTCTTTGTATTATTGATTACTGACTTGCTTCCTGTTCCAGCACTGTGAGCAGTGGACGTTATCTGTTACATTCTGCTTGATTCAGTGGCTGTCCACATGATAGCCTCCACTATAGTTACTTGTCTTTTTTACGCAGCCTGTAGATAAACTGCCGGTCTCTTGATGTCACTGACCATTTTTTTCGGATCATAATCCACACCTTTCGTCAGCATCGCATAAAAGACTCGTATCAGCTTGGCTGCAATCGCCATAAGTGACTGCATTTTCTTCAACGGATTCAGCCTTCTGGTTGTGTAATAATTATGGAGCTCCCTGAACTCCTAGTTCTTCGACACAAGTGACATTGCAACCTCAAAGAGCAGGTATCTAAGTCTCTTTCGCCCTCGTCTGCTTATGCTTGTCTCGCCCTTGTGTTTTCCTGAACTGCTTTCAACCAATGCCAACCCTGCAAGCTTCTGCAGTTCTTTCGGCGTGTTAAAACGGCTGATATCACCTACTTCTGCAAGGAATCCTGACACTGTCTTGATTCCCACACCTTTAATCTCCAACAGTTTCTCAGCCATCGGAATCTGTTTTACCAACCCTTCAATCAAAGTCATAACTTCCTGAAGACGTATGTTTCTGGATTCATAATCCTCCAGAAGCATTCGGATTTCCATTCTTGCAGATACTGCTCCTTCTTTGCTTCCGACGCTGTGCTCTGCAGCTTCTATCAGGGTCTTCGCCCTCGCTTTTCCAACTGCTCTCAACTTCGCATCACGCCAGATTTGGTTCACTCCATCGATACCTAACGTCAGGATATCTTCAGGGAGTGGTGCTGCTTTAAGGATTAGCATTCCGCTCTTGGCATCCGGCTTTCCGTATACCGTCTTATATTCAGGAAAATATATATTGAACCAACGACTGATCCTGTTTTGAATTCTTGTAAGTTCCGCCTGTAACTGGAATCTTATGTTTGATGCCGTTCTAAGATCAGCATAAACACCATCCGGCAGGTATGGGATCATGTAACGTCCCTCTCTAACTAATCCTGCTATAACTTTCGGATCCTTACGGTCATTTTTAGTCGGATTATTGTCGTCAAGTTCTTTTGATTTTTTCACATGATGAGGATTTACAAGAACTGGTTTCATTTCATTATCCTGTAGAAATTTTCCAAGATTGAACCAGTAGTGCCCGGTTGGTTCCATACCTGGAACCACCTTATCCTTCTCATGTCTTTCTTTGAGGTCCAGGATCCATTCCTTAAATGTCACAAATCCAGCCTCTGTGTTACTAAATTTAAAAGGCTTCTTTGAATACTCGATTCCTCTGTAATCAAAAGCTCTGGCGTAGTGCGTCTCACTTCCGACATCAATTCCGAGTACCAAAGTTTTTTCTGTAATAGCTTCAATTTTTGCGTTCTGTGTGTTAGACTTCATTGTAGATACCTCTCTGTTCAATAAGATTTTTTACTAACCTGCCAGTCAGTAGTCTTATTGTACTCTGAGGTATTTTCAATTTTCAACATCCACGTTTTTTATTATACAGGAAGCTCTATTATTTCAATACACTTATAAAAATATATATCTATGCTATATTCTATTGCAATCCATATCTTTTCTGCCTATTTAGCCAATATCCCGTAACTGAGCCCACTATTCCCCCAACAATATGAGCCATATTTGAAATATTATCCTGAACAGCAATACCCTCATACACCTGCTGCCCTATAAATATAACAGCAACCAATATAAATGTTAATGGGATTTCTCCCTCCTTAAATCCTGTGAACGATGCGAGTATAATAAAAGCAAATACTACCCCACTAGCTCCGCACAATCCTACATTCCAGAAAAATATGTAATTTACCAATCCAGTTACAACAGCAGTTATGCACATTACTTCAAGCAACACTTTGGAACCATACTTTTCTTCAAGCATTGGTCCAAGCAGCAATAAATATGATGCATTTCCAATAAAATGACTCCATCCCGAATGTCCAAATATATGAGTAATAAATCTCAGGTATGTCATTGGACTTGTCAATGAAGAATGGTATGTCATAAATAATGTCTGCGTAATTCTTCCATCAGAAACAACACCTAATACAGCTGCAATAAAACAAATTATCACAAATCCTAATGTTATAGGTGCATTAAAAGAAATTCTAATCTTACATTTCAATTTCATCATATACCGTCAATTCCTCTTCACTTAATCGCAAGATACAGTCAAATTAAATTGGTTCTGTTCTTCATATGAATTATTAACTCTATGTTGTGATTTATGTGTATCCATTCTATATCGCAAACCGTCTTTAATGAAAGTATACTGAGTACCTTCAAAATGACTTATTTCAGGTTCGACTTGTAAACACTCCTGAATTTGTTTCGCAACTCTTTTAATATCATTATCATCAAACGAAACCACACCTAATACTAATTGACTATATACATATATCTCTTCCAAATTTCCTTCCTTACTAAATTTCATTTTCATTGATAAATTATCATATCCATATTCACTAGCATCAAGGTAATATATTATTGCCGGTAATTCTTCGTTATCAATCACATTTTCCCATTCTGAATATTCATCTGGCTGTCCAATCATTGAAATAACTTCATCCATATCTAGATGCTGTAAAACAATCCCACCTGGTATTTCATTATCTAATGTGTAAAACCTAATATCAGTTATGTTGTTTTCTTTTATGTTAATGCCCCCTTCTGCATTATTATCATTGCTTCTATTTATATAGCCCCAAAAGCACAATATCATTATGATAAGCAAAAACACAGAAATGATTATATAATACACTCTCTTCATTATCTCGTCCTATCTTCGATTCTTTCCTGCTTCAAGCATAGCCTGCTTTAAATCTTCTTCTATTTTTACTAATTCTTCCTGTGCTTTTGCTCTTTGAACAGCTCCCTGCTCATGAATTTTTACAACTTCATTGATAGATGTAATCAAGTCTCTATTACACTGCTTTAGTGTATCTATATCAACAATAGGTCTCTCCGACTGCTTTGCAGTTTCAACCGTTGCCATCTTTAATGTTTCTGAATTCTTCTTTAAAAGCTCATTTGTTTTATCAGCTAATGCTCCCTGAGCTGCCAATGCTCTGCTTGTATGCTCAATTCCCAATGAAAGAACTAACTGATTTCTCCAAAGCGGAATTGTATTTGCCAATGATGACTGTAGCTTGTCCATCATTTCTCTGTCATTATTTTGAAGCATACGAACCTGTGGTGCAGACTGAATTGAAATTACCCTTGTTATCTCTAAATCTGATAATTTCTTTTCAAATCTATAACATAGATCCTCGTAATCGCGATATGCCTGTACATCTTCCTGTTTATCTGACTTTTCTGCAATACTCTTTAATTGTTCAAGTTTTGTACTTTTTGCATGGTCTAATGCTTTCTTTCCTGCAATTATATACATTGTGAGTTCTTTATAATATTGTACATTAAGCTCATACATCTGCTGATACATTGATATATCTTGTCCCAGCACATCTCTATGCTTAATCAAATCTTTTTCTATTCTATCCACATTACTTTCAGCTTTTGCGTAGTTTGCCCTTACCGAACCAATGCCTCTTTTCGCCTTCTGAAATATGCCTAAAATTCCTTTTTTCTCTGGCTCTGTTGTCGCATCTAATGCCACCGTAAGATCTTTTAATGATTCCCCTACTTCTCCCAAATCATAGGTTTTCACCTTTTTCAGTATTGTTACTGAAAATTCTGATATATTCGTCTGTGCCTTAATTCCATAATTCACAATCTGATCTACATTTTCAATATCAATCTCACTTGCAAACTGTTCAACCATAGCTTTCTCGTCTTCCGAAAGCATGCTTTCATCAATAGTTCCTGCAGAAAAATTTGATTCAGATTTACTAACTACACTCTGCATTGTTGGAACACTGTCAAATAATGTCCCTGTATTTTTTTGTTCTGGGCTCAATGTTAACTGTGTTTTTTCTTCTTCCATGATGAATACCTCCGTTTTGTTAGCTTAAAGAACTGCTTAGCTCTAATCTGATTTTCCCATCTCGCTTTTCTACTGAGTCAAGCTCGTCCAATGCTTTTTTTAATATTTCATTCGTGTTCAACAGCTTTTCAATACTCAGTTCTTTTTTATTTTTATGTTTTATGCCGATAGTTGCCTTTTCTTTCGATATATACTTTTGTGTTATCTCAGTCACTTTATTTTGAATTTCTAGATTTCGATTCAGCTTTTCTATTCCTAATAGAATCGTAATCTGATTTCTCCATATTGGAATTGTACCAGATATTGCCCCTAAGATTTTATCTATTAATTGCGTATTATTTTCTAACATTAACTTCAATTGGGCTTTGGTCTGCATTGTGGCGGCATATGATATTTCCAAATCACTTATTCTCTTTGATAATCTTTCATACCAGTTATTAATGTCGTCTGTCTCCTGCTCAATTGGTTTTTGTCCCACAACATCATTTCCATACGATATTGATTCCTTCAAGCTTTCAAGTGTAGTATCTATACGTTTGCTCAAATTTTCATACAGTTTGGAATCCTTAATTAACTGTGCTTCCTGAAGCTTTAATGCCAATTCCATCTTATCCATATACACAAGAATTGCATTATACTTTTTTATTAAGCTCGCTCTCTTCTTTTCATTGCTACTTATGAAAAACAGTTGCTTTTTTTCAACGGATCTTTGAAAATTATCAATCTCATTTAATATATCGTGAATCAAATATTCCAATTCTCCATTACAATTAAGAAGTTGATTGGAAATCGTCTTTGAAAATTCTCTAAGCATTTGCTGTTCTTCACATCCAAACATCAATATACTATCAGAATTTCCTACAATCAGCTTATTCTGTGATAGCATTTCAGTACCATGATTATCCCTGTCCAATTACACCACCTCGTTGTTAGCATTATTCCGTAAGTCCATCCTGTTTCATAAGGACTTCCATTGCCGAAATATCGGTTGCAATATCAAGTTCTTTCTCCTGATAAAATTTATCCAACAGCCCTTCAAAAGAATCTATGGTTGCGTATTGTGGCTCCTTCTATATCTTTCTTTGTTTTTTCCAGGCTTTTTCCTTTTACCTTTTTCTCATCTATATCGCTAATAGCTCTTCCAAACAATTTCTCATTGTGAGCAAATATAGTAATTCATAAACATCCCTAGTTTGTCTGCGTTATTTGGATTAACATCAACTTCATGAAATATCATAGATACAACGCTTTCCATGCGGTTCAGTTTTTGCGAAATAATTTTATCTTTTATTATGTCATTGCTCTCATGAATCTTATCGACATATCCCTGTCCCTGAGCCATAATCATCTGCATTTCCTTTGTACGTTCCTTCATTCTCAAACGCTCCTCAATCTGCTTTCTATAATATCTGTCATATATAGCCTGTTTATTTTTATATTCGTCATATATTTCATTAGATACTATAAAAATCATATTATCTCTTCCAAAATGTCCCTGCGGAATCAATTTCATTTTAACTGCTTTATTCAAATCCTTAATTACTATACTAGGATTCACATTAGAATAAGCCGCTAAGTCATCAATAATTTCAATATTTTTAAATCGAAGATCTTTTACATATAAGTTATATCTTTTATTAAATCTCATATTTAATATTTCTTTTGAAATAACCGCAATATTAACTGCGATAATCAGAACTACTATGATAATACCAATAATGGCAGACCTTCTGTATGTATCAGAATAAATCATTGTCCCTACATATACCGGAACATCATGCAAGCACCAGCATATCAAAATAATGCACAATGCAATAGTCCATATCTGCACTCTCGATTTACTATATTCAAAGACATATTTATTTCTGTTAATTCCAACACTAGGCAGTTTGTCAAGCTGCTCTGTCATTTCTGAAAATGAACCTTTTTCGACACCTTTGTTAACAATTTCTACAGCCGCCTTAGCTTCCTGTATATATTCATCTTCATGATTGCTACTTTCTTCTTTTGGCTTTCCACCTGAAAATAATTTATTCAATATTTCCATCTAAAGTTCTCCTAACCTGATTATTCAACTTTATCTGTTGCAGATGGCTGATGAATTTCTCCAGCATCAATTTTTGTTCCAACACTAGACGCCGGCACTGCCAATGAAGGCATAATACTTGAAGCCGGAGTTCCATTTGGTAATTCTATATTTTGATTTACATCTGGCAGCTTAAATGTATCTGCCGTAGCCGTAACAACTGGTGTTTTTATGGTCGGTACATCTGCTGCTGCCGGTGCTTTATATGTAACATCTCCTTCTGAACTGTATGCTGAATTTGAATGTGCTGATGTATTTGAATGAGATGTATGGCTCGCATGACTGGAATGCGTATTTGAATGTGAGCCATGGTCTGAATGTGACGCATGGCTTACATGACTCTCATGGCTTCCATGATTTCCATGTCCACTTGACCCTGAACTATGGGAACTATGTGATCTGTGAGAGCTATGTGACCTATGACCGGCAAAAACATCCATCTGCATCAGGCTTCCAAGTACAACTATCATTGTACCCAGCACTAAAAGCTTTTTACCAGGGATATTTCCCTCTTCATCTTCGATTAAATTTTCTATACTTTTCTGAAACTTCGGAAAAAGTTCATCCATATTATTCATATATTTTCACACACTTTCCACTCACCCAATCAGTTTTGTAATGAGTTGTTTTATCCGTATAATATTCACATTCTCCACTAGGCTTTCCATTTTCAAAAGAGCCTGCAAGTTTGTATCCATCCTCACCAGAAGGATAAAAATATGTTCCATTTCCGTTCATTTGATCATCGGACCATTTACCCTCATATGAGGCACCACTTGTCCATGTATAAGTTCCCTGACCGGATTTTTGTCCATTTGTGACATTTCCATTATATTGATCACCATTACTATATTTTATCTGTGCCTGCCCTGATAATTGTCCATCACTCATAGCTCCACTATAAGTTGTCCCACTTGCTAATGACATCTCAACTGCTGTCGGTTCTCCATTATTAATAGTAAATGTATAATTGCCAAAATCGTTTTCTATATGATAACTGCCGTTTGTGAATGTGCTCTTATCAAAAGTGCCACTTGCATAACTTCCATCTGAGAATGTATATGTTCCTGTACCTGTCATCTGGTCAGACGCCCATTCTCCATCATATTTATCTCCGGATGTCCATATATATACTCCCTGACCATTTCTATATCCATTCATAAAGGTGCCATCATAAGTGTCTCCACTCGCGAAACTCATCTTTCCTGAACCCGTTAATTCTTTATTATTGCAAGTTCCGGCATATGATGAACCATCAGTATATTCTATTGTTGCCTTATCAATGGCTCCTGATTTGTATGCTAAACTATAACTTCCTGTACTATTCTTAAACGTGCATGTTCCATCTTGAAAAGCGTTATCCTGAAAAGTTCCTGAAAAAATCACTCCATCCGGTGTTGTGTATGTGCCCTGTCCGCACATCTGATCATTCTTCCACTCTCCTTCATACACAACTCCATCATCCCAAGTAAATGTTCCATTTCCACTTTTTTTAGACGAAGAAAACTCTCCATTGTATGTGCCTTCATTGGGAACTCGCAGTGTACCAGCCCCTTTTAACTGGTTCCGACATGTGACCATGACTGAGATACTCAGCTCCAGTATCAAATGAAAAATGTCCTTCACCAGAAAAATAACCAAAATCTGTTTCTCCATTATACAATCCCTTTGTGAGCTGAATCTGTCCTGATGATCTCATTTCATATTCTCTTAAAACTCTATGCTGTAAATCATCAGCTTGTATCTTCTGTTCCAATCCTCCTGCAAGAATCATCTCTGCTGCAATTAAAATCACAAGTCCCCAGATTGATATTTTCTTTCTACGACTGAGAGCCCTTACATACTCTTCTTCTGGCATTATTTCTATTTCTGCCGTATCCTTGCTTTCTGTTCTTCTTATATCCTCTTCAGCTAATTTCTCTTTTCCCAATTCTGCCATCTCAATCACTCCATGTATTTAATATCCGCATTGTTTCATCTTCATTTTCAAAAAACTTTGAAAATAAATAGTCCAGTATTCCTGAATATACTCTGCATTTATATCCTCTTGGCTGTTTTTCTATCACATCTCCATCAAGGGCATAATTTACAACCGGACATGTTCCACAATATGGCTGATATACACAATCACAGCAAGTCGGAATTGTTTCCAAAACACTGGAAGCACATACTGTTTTACATACGCTATTATTTATCAAGTCTGTATACGTGCTGTTATATACATTTCCTAATTGGAAAGTACTCTGTCCCATCTCATGCAGCATTCTTCCTTCATCGCATGTAAAAATATTTCCATCTGCGTAATATGCTAGCTGTCCTACGCCTGCTCCACATGGCGAACGCAATTCCATGTAATTCATAAAATCGCCCCTTATTCTTCTCAACAAGATTGCAGCATGATCTTCCTTGATAAATCTTCCTTTTTTATTTATCTCAATTAACTCGTCTAATGCCTGTCTATAAAACTCAATAAATTCCTCTGATGTATATCCTATTTTTTCCCAGCTTTTAGCTGCCTTTCCTAGTGGTGTCAGCGGTCTTATAAAAATACTTTCAAAGCCCATATCTATATATGCATGGACAATTTCTCTCGGATATTTAAGTGAAAACCTTGTAGTAGTTTCTATCGCACCTATCTGTAATCCTGCTTTTCTCACGCGTTCTATTGAATCGGTAACCTTCTTATATGTACCATTTCCATCTGCGTAAGGACGATTATTGTTATGTACAAGTTCGTTTCCATCCATCGATGTAGATATTCCAAAACAATATTGTGCAAAAAAATCCAACATTTCATCTTGAAGCAATGTTAAATTCGTTACTATGGTATAAGCTATTTCATGCTTTTCTTTATGTATTTCGGCATATTCTACTATATGCTTTATAATCTCAAAATTAACTAATGGCTCTCCTCCCTGAAACTCAAAACACAATGACTGCTCCGGTGACTGTAATGCTATATCCACTGCTTTTTCAGCCATTTCCATATTCATGACAAGATGTGAACACTCTATACCATTATTTGCCTGACAATACACACAGCTCATATTACACACTGTAGTTACGACAAATATGTGCAACGATGTTGCTGCGTTTACATGTCCTTTTATCTCTCTCAGTGCATATTTGTTCTCTGATGAATATTCTAAATCCGATTCATCATATATCATCTTCTTTTTATTAAGTTCGTTATACAACTCTGATTCTCTATCTACATTCAATGAAAGAATCTTTTGAAAATCTTCTCGGCTGACAAACACATATTTTCCAAAATCATTTGTCATTAAAACAGAATCTGAGATTGCTT
>SCPN01000555.1_pt1 | contig 22921 bp, 21 predicted proteins | sample 6106831 | NCBI WGS metagenome assembly SCPN01 (sample SAMN10720447, study PRJNA508395) | human gut metagenome | isolation source: Participant 1, 0 month
GTGGTGAGGGCAATAAGAAAATCAGAGACAATGGGGAAAAGTGCTTTTTATTATGCGGTAAGGCTTGATAATGGCTGTGTTTTGCGTGTTTCAAAGGAAGTGAGCAGTCTTACGAGTGTTATAGCAAAGGCGGTTCCTGTTATGCTTGTTCTCTGTGTGAACTTGTTTATTTTGTGTGTGATTTTATCAAATTTCCTTACTAAGAGCATAGTAGGACCGATAGAGAGACTTGCGGGAAATCTTGATGCCTCGGATTCTATAAAAGTTTATAAGGAGCTTGTTCCTTTTGTGACTACAATCAGAAAACAACATGAAGACATTATGCGGAATGCCAATATGAGACAGGAATTTACTGCAAATGTATCACATGAGTTAAAGACTCCGCTGACTTCAATTTCGGGATATTCTGAGCTTATAGAGAGTGGTATGGCAAGCGATGGTGATGTTGTCCGTTTTGCAGCAGAAATACATAAAAGCTCTAACAGGCTTCTCACACTTATCAATGATATAATAAGATTATCAGAACTTGATGTTACGGTAAGAGAGGATATATTTGAGAATGTTAATCTGTATGAAATTGCAGAAAGCTGTGTAGATATGCTTCAGATGAGTGCGGATAAACATAATGTGACTCTTTCAATTAAAGGAAGCAACCGGACAGTTAAGGCAAACAGACAGATGATGGACGAACTTATATATAATCTTTGCGATAATGCTATAAGATATAATAATCCAGGCGGAAAAGTTGAAGTTACGGTTGATGAAGATAATGGTAAAACATTTGTTGAAGTTAAGGATAACGGAATAGGAATTCCAAAAGAACATCAGGAACGCATATTTGAACGTTTCTACAGAGTTGATAAGAGCCGTTCAAAATCAACAGGCGGAACAGGTCTTGGCCTTGCTATTGTAAAGCATATTGTTGCAAAACATCCTAATGCTGAACTGAAACTTGAAAGCAAGAAGTCGGTAAGGGTACAACTATAAGGTTGTATTTAATTAATAATTGTATAAATATGTATAAAATTATCCAAAATTGTATTAAATGCGAAAAACCCCTTGAATTAAGCGGATTTATGGTGTAGTATGTCAGATATAGCGAGTATATAAAATATACTAACTGTAAAATAATTATATGCTAATGCAGATTATTGCTATATATGCAGGTTTCTGCTGAGGGGAAAAGAGGTTTTATTTTGAAAAATTGGCACAGGGCAGTAAGTAAGCTGGCACTTACAGGAAAGAAATTTACGGGATTTTGTAAAATTATGGCGGTCACACATGCGAAGAGCATGTATAATAGCGGGCTGCGTCGTTACTGTTGGAACTACAGGAACAGTTGCAACGGCGGTTTACGTTAATCACGCAAATAATAACAGACAGATTGTTGTTGCAGAGACAGTTCCTACAGAGACTGAACCTGCTACATTAAAGGCGGTTGTTACAGAAACAACAACTGAGCACACTGAGGAAGTAACAGAAGAGCAAACAGAAGAGCATACAGAAGAGGAAGTTGCACCTCAGGATATGAACGAAGAACAGATTACAGATATGATTGAATCAGGCGATATTGAGATTATTCCAATTGAAGAATTGGAAATAGTTGATGATAATTCGACTGAACCAGAGCGTAATGAAGACGAAGTTATAGAAGACCCGCCTGCTCCAGAAGCACCAAAGTCTGATCAGATATATGAAGTCGGACAGCTTGTTCATGGTATAGATGTATCAAGATGGCAGGGTGATATCGATTGGACAAGGGTTGCCAATTCAGGAATTACATTTGCCATGATAAAGTGCGGCGGCGGTGACGACGGACTTTATGAAGATAGAAAATTCCAGCAGAATATCCAGGGTGCTCTGGCTAATGGAATTCAGGTCGGCATATATTTTTATTCAGGAGCAAGAGACGTTGAGACTGCATACAGGAGGCAAGTTTCTGTATGTAAATCTTATAAGAGGATATCAGATTACATATCCGGTTGCATTTGACTGGGAATTAGCATATGGCGATGGCAGCTATGATACTATTACAAAAGTATGTGAGACATTCTGTGATGTAATAGCAGCTTCAGGTTATAAACCAATGGTATATTCTAATAAATACCGCTGGTATGATGGATTTAACGGTGCACAGATTTCTAATAAGTATAAAGTATGGATGGCTGCATACCTTGGCGATTATTACTATACATCAAGACGCTGGCAGTATGGTGATGTGCTTCCGAACTTTGACTATCACTTTGATATGTGGCAGTACGGCGTAACTAATACTGTAGACGGCATTGATGGTTATGTAGATATGAATATCGCATTTTTCGGATATGCAAATTATCAGGTAAACGGGCTTCAGAAACCTAAGATAGAAGTTCCGTCAGATAATGTGACTGTTACAGAATCGGAAGGTGCTTTTGACATATGGAACGGTGTTAAGGCAACGAACTCTATAGGTTACGATGAAGATTTGGATTATGTAATAAAAAATGCCAATGGTGATGAAGTTACTATTGAAGACGCTAATGTGACACCTGGCGTGTATACAATAGAGTATAGTTTCATTGATCCGAAAGAAGGTTATACAAGCAGGAAGGTTACTCTTACTGTATTAAAGAAAGAGGAAGAGACTGAAAAGCCGACAGAGGGCGAGACCGGAACAGGTGAGAATCCCACAACAAAAGCATCGGAGGAATCATCATCCGGGACGACGGCAGGAGCTGAAAACAAAAATTAATATCATTCGTGTTGAAAAAATGTCATTTCGTGCAAATGGCATTTTTTTTATGCTGTTTAATGTATAATACTGTTAAGATATATTATCTTCTCGTGATACTTTTATTGTACGTTTGATATTAATAATATTTATATACAAAGGAGGGACTTGTATGAGATTAATTAAAAAAATCAAAAAAGGAACGGCAGTTATACTGTCAACTGCATTAATGGCGGGACTTGTTCCGTTTATGCCACATAGTGTGAGCAAGGTGCAGGCGGCAGCAGGAAGCAAGAAACCGAGCGTAACGGCGTATGCGACAAAGGAACAGTTGATGGATAAGACATTTACACCGAATTATAAAGGAATATCGGATAATGTCGGTAAGCTGGCATTTGGTAATAATGAAGACGGAAATATACAGGAATGGTATATTCTTGGAAAGGATTGGGGTGTAAATAATGTAAAGGATAATACAATTATTTTTGCAGCCGATTCCATAAAAAAAGAACAGATATTTGAGGACATATCTTCAGGTTCGAAAACAAAAACATATAAGGAGGAGTACGGAAATTATGGAAATAATGCTCCGCAAGAAGTATATGCAAGTCACTATGGTGCAAGTGAGTTAAGGAAAGTTCTTCAGGATATGGTAAGAGATGACAATGATACATACTTTTCCGATGCAGAGAAGGCTATAATGAATGAGGTGGAAGTAACAACAGAGGATTCAGACTATAAAAGGTATACTACATCGGATAAGTTATATGCTCCGGGTTGTGATTTTTATAGGTATCTTAGTAATGACGAACTGCTGATAGCAGTAAGCACTAATGCAAAAAAAATAGCAAGCAGCGTATACTGGGCTGTCGGAGAACCTTTTTGGACACGTACACCCCGATATGGTGGTTCAATTAGCGAACTTGCTGCGAATCCCTATGAAATACAGAATTCGTATCGAATAGAAGGTCATGATGTGAACGAAAAATTAGCAGTACGTCCGCTTGCGAATCTGAATCTGGCAACAGTTCTTTTTGCGTCTTCAGCCACGCCAGCTACTTCTGATTCTGCAGTGTATGGCACAATCGCAGAGGGTACAGCGATGAGACTGCGGATTAACGGAAAGAATAAGGATATAGGGTCTGTGTACTATAACTTTGAGAACGGATATATTAGGGCAACAAAGGGAAGCATTTCTGATACGGTGTCACTTGTGATACAAGGAAACGATGGAACGAATGACTGGTATTACAGTAAAAAAATAGATAAAACGGATACGGTTAAAGTTTCAGATATTCAGAGAGCATTAAATATTTCTGATGATATTGATTGGAGAAATTGTCAGATATGGCTTGAGACAACAGATGAGGACAGAATGACTTATGCTGTACCGGCAGAAATCAGTACGGTTTTTGCAACAAAAGACCAATTGATGGATTCGGTTTTACATTATGATGGAACACCTGATTGTATCGGAAAGCTGGAATTAGGTAAAAATGAAGACGGTGCATATTCTTGGTACATATTGGGAAAAGATAACAATATAGATGGTGATAATACAGTTATTTTTACCGTGAGTCCTTTGGCAACGGGAATCAAGTTTAATCCTGATAATAATGATGTAACATTTCAAGAAGGTATGGGAACATATACATACTATGATTATGTTCCTACGACAGTAAGTTCTGATCATTACGGTGCATGTGAACTCAGACAAAATTTGTTGAGTATAGCTGACAGCAGCAGATTTACCGCGACAGAAAAATCCCTGATGCAGGCTACAACTCTTAATATGTGGGATACATTGAATTCCGATTCATATACTGTTTCCGATAAATTATATGTACCTGGGGGCGGTTATGGTGATTTAGATATAAAGATAGGAACTTTTGACAAAATAATATTGCCAATGAGGACATTTTGGAATAACAGTCAAGACAGTGCATTTTGGCTGCGTACGGCAGATACAGATCATGCACTTATAGCTGTTTGCGGTGATAAAGTCGGCTCAAGGTACTTTGAAAGTGCCGAGAATGTTTGTGCAGTACGTGCGGCTTCCAATCTGAATCTTTCATCGGTTCTTTTTGCATCATCAGCAACAGCATTTTACTCTCAGACCGATGAGGCAAAGGGGACTGTTTACGATGGAACAGCTATGACATTGCGACTTGACGGAGGTAATAAAGATATTGGTTTTGCAGCTTATGATGCCGGAGAAGGAAAGATTATTGCTAAAAAAGGAAAATGCTCAGGTCGTGTGGTTCTTATGGTTCAGGGAAATGACGGAGGAAGTAACTGGTTTTATTGCAGCCCAGAGTTGGATTCAGCAGAGTATGTATGTACATCTTCATATATTAAAGAGGCATTGAATTTATCTGAAGAGATTGCCGAAATAATGCAAAATACCACATCTGGCTGGCAAAAGAGATGATATGGCATATGCGGTAAATGCGATAAGTGGCAAGGTTATAGACAGGATTGATGCGACAATCAATGCTCCAAAAGGAGAAGAAAAGTTTGATACAGATATAAAATGTAATACAGAGGGAATTGCAGATGCAGCAATCACATGGACGGATATACAGGGAAACGCTGTAAGTTCAACGGTGGATTACTACCCGGCTAAGTATAAGGCACATTTAACATTTTCACCTGCCGAGGGTTATGTATTGGCACCATATACGAAGATTTTTATAAACGGAAGAGAATTTGTGGATGAAAAGGTTGTTGATAAAAATGGAATTATTAGTGTAACAGGAGGCTTTGAATCAGGTAAACGTAAGATTACAACCATAAAAAAACCTGTAGTTCCTGCTGATAATACATTTACGCAATATTATACAGATGACAGTATTTTAGATAATAATGATGAACTTGGAAACACGGCAGGTCTTTCATTTGACGGAAGCATGGAACCTGTTACGGGTGAAATTGATGTTACATGGACTTTAGAGGCTTATAATGTAGTCCCTTTCGGCAGAAAATACTTTCAGATGGAGCTTTGATGTTAGCAAATTAGAAGATTATGAAATAGCTGTAGGATGTGAGACAACAGGTATAGCGGTAATTAAAAATAAAGCGGCTACACCTGTCAGTATTACGGGAACAGATACAGGACTTGAGTATGATGAGTCGGATATTGATGTGTCACAATACTTTACAATCGACAGTAATGCAGGTACAGCGGTCTATTCTCTGGTTTCAAAAGAGACTGACGGTTCGGTTACCGGTGAGGGTACACTTGACGGAAGTATTTTAAATATTAAAAATACAGGAATTTTTAAAGTAAAAGTTATAACGGCGGCAAACGGAAATTATGCGGCTGGTGAAGCTGTAATTACGCTTACTGTGGAAAACGGCACGATATTGTATAACGCTGCGGATTACAGCGGCACATATGACGGCAAGCAGCATAGTATAAGCGTTGATGTTACGAGTCCGTCTTCGACAAATGTAACTTACAGTACGGACGGAAAAACTTACAGTACAAATAATCCTGTATTTACCGATGTGGGTGAATATACCGTCTGCTATAAGATTGAAAAGTCAAACTATGATACGGTTACAGGTGAAAAGAAAGTAGTTATTGCGAAAAAAGATCTTGAAGTTAAAGCTGATGACCAGAAGATAGTATGGGGAAATGATATTGATAACACAAAATATAATGTAAGCGGTTTGACAGAAGGCGATGGTATTTCGGAGATTACACTTAAAGCAGGTACAACGGCACTTACAGATAACGGAACAATCAGCGTAAGCAGTATAGCAATTACAAACGGTTCAAAGGATGTGACATCAAATTATGACATTGCTTTGTCTGACGGAAAGCTTGTTATTGAACATAATACATCTCTTGCTCCGACAAGGCTTGATGCCCACAAGAAAAAAACTGCTTATGAAGCAGGAGAAATTTTGAATGTTGATGATATTACGGTAACTGCATATTATGAAGACGGTTATAGTGAGCAGATTACAGGATATACAACAAATGCAGACGAATTGGATATGAATACGGTAGGTGAAAAGATTCTTGCGGTATCATATACAAAAAACGGTGATACAAAGACATGTAGATTTAAAATTATCGTTACTCATACACATGGATTCGATAATGCAGTATGGCACAGTGATAGCATAAATCACTGGAAAGAATGTACAAAATCTTATTGTGACAAGAGTGACGGTTATAAAATCCAGGAGATATCCCATACATGTGAATATACTTATACATGGTCGGATGATTATAAGACATGTACTGCAGTAAGAAAATGCAGTATATGTGAGTATACTGATTCAGAGACAGCCGCTTCTGATATTGTGGTAGTACAAAACAGAGATTGTACAAATCCTGAAATTATAGAATATGTTGCTAGATTTAAGAATTCTTTATATAACGATTTTGAGACACAAATAAAAGGAAATTTTGAGACAGCACCAGCAACAGGACACAATATGTCAGAATGGACATCAAACAGAGACAATACACACAGCAGGATTTGTACGAATTCAGGCTGCACGTATAAGGAAACAGAAAAATGTTCCGGTGGAACAGCTACATATTTCAAAAAGGCAATATGTGATGACTGTAAAGCGGAACACGGAGATTTTAAGGCAGATACGATTAAGCCGACAGGTGAGATTAATTTAAGTGATAATACATGGAATACACTTCTTAACAAAATAACTTTCGGACGTTTTTTCAGTGCGACACAGAAAGTAACAATTGCAGGAACAGATGACAGTTATAGCAGTGATGGTTTTAATTTATCTGAAGATGCTGTTAAGATTTCATATCTGCTTGCAAGCGGAGACGAAGCAAAGGCTTACACTACAACAGATGAACTTGATAAGAGATTCACAGCGGAGAGAATTTAAGAATTACAAAGCATCATTTAATGTTAATCCCGATAACAAGTATGTTGTTTTTGCAAGAATTGAAGACCACGCAGGAAATGCAACATATATTTCATCAGATGGTGTGGTAATTGATTCAACTACACCTGTTATAGATGGTGTTGCAGAAGGTGAAATCTACTGTGAAAAGGTAGAATTTACTGTATCAGATTATAATTTTGACAAGGTGACTGATATAATCGGTGATGATGTGCAAACGCTGACATCAATTAATGGCAGATATATTTTATCAGATGGAATGCATAAGGTAATCGCTTATGATAAAGCAGGTAACAGCACAGAGAGGTTAATTTTGTTGTAAACGCAAATCATACCGTAAGTGAATGGATGACAGATAAAGAGGCAACAATTGAAGAGACAGGAAGCAGACACAAAGAATGTAAGGTTTGCGGAACAATTCTTGAAAAAGCTGATATTGAAAAACTTGTGCCGTTGGAATATAAGATTATTGCCGGTGCAGACAGTTCATGGTCACAGAATACTGATATGAATCTTGTGATAAAAGGAAATGGTGATTTTGCCAAGTTCATAAGAATTAAAGTGGATGGTGTGAGCGTTGATGCCACGAATTATACAGTTGCAGAGGGCTCAACAATAATCACATTAAAGCCGGATTATATTAAGACATTGTCTGTAGGAAGCCATGTATTTGAAATTATATGGAAAGATGGTATAGCATCTACAAGTTTTACAATTGTCAATAATGAAGTTGCAGATACAAATAATAATCAGGGTACAGATATTACACAGACGGGAGATACAGCAAAGCCGGTTCTTTGGTCAATGCTTTTCATGGTATCGTTTGCTGGATTTGCAGTAATGTCTGGAAGAAGAAAAAAGAAGAACTGTAAATAATAATAATAAGTAATTGTAAATCAAGGCTCCGCTGGCACTTATGTGTTGGCGGAGCCTGTTTATTAACCTTGTAATCCGGCAGTCTGACGAATCATATCCTCTACGACAATATCATAAATTTCACCGACAGTGTTGCAATATTCAAGGATTTTCCATGGTTCATTTGTATGAAAATGAATCTTTACTAAATCTTCATCTCCGGCAGCGATAAGGCTGTTGCCTTCAAAATGTTCTGTTATGTAATCGGAAATTTCATCTTCATCCAAATCTTTGTCTCTTTTGTCAATTAAAAGCTGGGTGTCATAACGATATGCGAACTGATCGTCCTCCGCATCTATACTGTGAATTTCTGACATAAAAAATCCGCCTTTCTTTGTATATGTATTCTTAATCTACGCTATTATGACATAAATTTTGCATATATTCAAGAAATTTAATTCTCAGTATCATTAAGGGCAGAATTATATTCTTCTTCCGAATAACATTCCAGTATCTTATCCTTTGGGACATTAAGTTTAATCATGTTTTTGATAGCTTCAATTTTTGTTTGTTGTGTTCCTTTTATAATTCCTTGTTCAATTCCACATTCTACCCCATCATTAAACCCATCGTCATAGCTGATATTTTTCTCATTTTTTATATGCTGTTCTTCGTTATATTCTGTCAGAATCATGTCACGCACCTCCGCTGTATGCACTGATAATACTTCTTTTAAAATATTATGGCTTATGGCATGGTTAATTGCAAGTGTAACGGCTGTGTTAATATCATTTTCCTGTGATATATAGTTACGGATTAGCCCGATAAATACTGCATAATCGTGAAGCAGCCTGCATTTTTCCATCAATTCAGCATTATTACCAATATTTATGTTAATCATATGAGCGGTGATTTCCATTGCTGGTTGAAATTTTACCGAATTACAATTGCTGGATGTATCGCTGGCGGTGACTTGATTTGAATTATAATTATCCGATTTTTTCACAAACGCATCCGACAGCCTCAGCGTACACCTTTCCGGCATCTCCTGACGACCGTTGTAAAATATTATATAGCGTGGTATTGGAATCTGTGCCCGTTTTGATGAGTAGATGTCGATATTATTTTCAGCCACATACTTTTTATAAAGACTTGAGAAATAAAACAATCCACGGAGCGGCATGTTTGGGTTGAATGTGCTCTGATGCTCAAAAAGTGACATCTCACTTCCAAGAATAAAAGATATGTCATTCTTATAAGACATATAGACAATATCTTCAAGAGTAGTAACGGTTAAATCAGATACATCCGTATAGTCAGTATCGTTCAACGCATTATACAAAGATAGTAAATCCTTAGGATTTTTAAAGATAAACCGAAACAGGGCATCCTTATGGTTCCGGTTTAGTAATGGTTCATTGGTCAATAGGCAGTCCTCCTTATAATGATCATTGTATTTCTAATTTCTATCATCTTTTATTGCAGCATTATACTCCGCTTCTGAATAGCACTCTAGAATCTTATCCTTTGGGACATTAAGCTTAATCATGTTTTTTATTGCTTTGGTATTTGCTATTTGTGTTCCTTGGCTAATACCTCGCTCGACTCCATCATTAAACCCATCATCATAACTGATATTTTTCTCATTTTTTATATGCTGTTCTTCGTTATATTCTGTCAGAATCATGTCACGCACCTCCGCTATATGCACTGATAATACTTCTTTTAGAATATTATGGCTTATGGCATGGTTAATTGCAAGTGTAACAGCTGTGTTAATATCATTTTCCTGAGATATATAGTCACGGATTAGCCCGATAAATACTGCATAATCGTGGAGCAGCCTGCATTTTTTCATCAATTCAGCATTATTACCAATATTTATGTTAATCATATGAGCGGTGATTTCCATTGCCGGTTGGAAAATAAATTGAGACGTTTTATCTTCCGTAGTGTCGCAGACTTTAGAAAACGCATCCGACAGCCTCAGCGTGCACTTTTCCGGCATCTCCTGACGACCGTTGTAAAATATTATGTATCGTGGTATTGGAATCTGTGCCCGTTTTGATGAGTAGATGTCGATATTATTTTCAGCCACATACTTTTTATAAAGAGTTGAAAAATAAAACAATCCACGGAGCGGCATGTTTGGGTTAAATGTACTCTGATGCTCAAAAAGTGACATCTCACTTCCAAGAATAAAAGATATGTCATTCTTATAAGACATATAGACAATATCTTCAAGAGTAGTAACGGTTAAATCAGATACATCCGTATAGTCAGTACCGTTCAACGCATTATACAAAGATAGTAAATCCTTAGGATTCTTAAAGATAAACCGAAACAAGACGTCTTTATGGTTCCGGTTCAGTAATGGTTCATTGGTCAATAGGCAGTCCTCCTTAAAATAATATTTAATATATATTAATAATATATTGATATTTTAAATATGTCAATAGTATATTTTATAAAATAAAAATAATATGACTGACACTTACTTGACATTTATTGATGACAAGTATATAATACAAAATGACAAAGATAATTGTCAATATATATAAACTTTTTTTATAAAATTTTGGAGGTGTCTTATGATACTGCGAAATCGGTTAAAGGAACGCAGAGCGGCACTTAATGTTAATCAGCAGGAGATGGGTGCGTTGTGTGGCGTATCAAGGCAGACGATAAGCCTTATAGAAAGAGGAGATTATTCACCGTCGGTTACTCTTGCGTTGACAATTGCCAAAGTATGCGGCGTTACAGTTGAAGAGGTATTTTATCTGGAGGAGGAAGAAAATAATGGAGAATCAGGAAATTAAAGAAGCTAACAGGAAAGCTATGCCTATGTTTATATTATTGGTAATTGCAGGGGCGGCAGCCGGTGGTATAATGGGATTTGTAATTGCAAAATATGGATTGCATGGATTTTCAGAAAATATTGAACGTGTGGCAGACGTATTTTCAACATTTGTTGCACCATGGATGATGTTTACAATAGCGGTTTTTGTTCCGTTAATATTAAGCCCTTATTATATGAAAACTAAAAAAATGCTTTTGTCATGGGATGGTGAAGATGAAGAAATATCAGATGGCATAGAGAAAAGATTGTCGGTTATTATCTGGGTTACGAGTTGTGGACTTATTATTTCATATTTTCTTATTGGGGCAGTGTATTCAAAAGGTTTAGAAATATTTGATAATAATAAAGGCGGAATTTTACCGTTTAGCATAGGTGTTGTAGCATTTATGGCTATTCTGGTTGAAGCTGTTATTTTTCAGCAGAAATGTGTGGATTTAGCTAAAATTATGAATCCCGAGAAAAAAGCATCTGTGTATGATATGAGATTTCAGAAAAAATGGATGGAAAGCTGTGATGAGGCCGAGAAAATTATAGTTGGAAAATGTGCATTTAAAGCATACAGCGTGACTAATAGCGTATGTTACGTATTGGAGATTGTTCTTGTTATTTGTGCACTTGCATTTGGAACGGGTTTTTTACCGGCACTCGTTGTATGTATAATATGGCTGGTAAATACATCTGTATATTGTAGGGAATCTATGAAATATTCAAAAGCAGGTAATAAGATAAATTATGTATAGTAAATCATAACAAAAGGCAAGGAGAACAATAATATGACAGTATATCAGAGAGTTGTAATTATCGCAGCTGTCTGCCTTTGTATAGGTGGCATTATGATGTTATTGGATGTTCCGTTTATGACAAAAGGCATGAAACAAAAGTATACAGATGAATCTGTAAAATCATATTATAAAAAAGCCGGGGTATGTTACGTTATAATGGCAGTGGGTGCCGTTTTGGAGTCTGTTGCAAAATCCGGAACAGTGCTGCATGATGCCGGCTGGGTATTATTTATAGCCGGTGTTATTATTCCTATGTTTTTATCAAGGGGTTTACAGAGTAAATAAAGGGTGATTTTATACATTACGTGCAGCATAATCTGTGTGTGACACAGGCAAAAATAAGAGAAGAATTAAAGCTTGATAAAAATACACCTTGACATATCTGATGCCGGGGGTGTATTATTTTGCTCACAAAGATACCATACAGGGGTATGCTATACATGGCGTTGCTTGTATGATTTTCTATGAAGTGCATTATATACATTGTTATAAGATGTACGGTCACATAACAGAATTATATAGAAAGGCAGGTAAATGAGTTGGAAGAATGTGAACATTGCAGACATAAAGAACGTTCTGATAAAGAATACAGGGATTTAATTAACAGATTAAGCAGAATAGAAGGACAGATAAGAGGAATTAAGGGAATGGTTGAAAAAGGTGCATATTGCCCGGATATTCTTATTCAGGTGTCGGCAGTTAATGCAGCACTTAACAGTTTTAACAAAGTTCTGCTTGCAAACCATATAAAATCCTGTGTTACTACAGATATTAGAGCCGGTAAGGAAGAGACTGTAGATGAACTTGTCACAGTGCTTCAGAAGCTTATGAAATAAGAAAATCAGCTTAGCATAATAATAATTTTGTTAACTAAAAAACATATAAAAACAGGCAGGTGATATTTAATTATGAAACAGTATATAGTTACGGGAATGAGCTGTGCAGCGTGCAGCAGCCGTGTTGAGAAAGCTGTGTCAAAAGTAGAAGGAGTAGAGAACTGCTCGGTAAGCCTTCTTACCAATTCAATGGGAGTTGAAGGTACGGCAAGTGATGAAGCGGTAATAAAAGCTGTTGAAGATGCGGGATACGGTGCATCTTTAAAAACATCACATACGGCGTCGGATAAAAGTGGAACATCACAGAAGAGCGGTTCGCAGGGAATGTATGCGTCACAGGATGATATGTTAAAAGACAGGGTGACACCTGTATTGAAAAAGAGACTTATAACATCTGTAGGATTTCTTATAGTGCTTATGTATATTTCAATGGGACATATGATGTGGGGCTGGCGCTTCCGTCGATTCTTAGGGCAACCATGTTGCAATGGGACTTATACAGATGCTTCTTACAATAATTATTATGGTTATTAACCAGAAGTTTTTATAAGCGGATTTAGGGTCTTTGCATAAAGCACCTAACATGGATACGCTTGTTGCACTAGGTCTCGGGTGCGGCGTTTGTATACAGCACATATGCATTGTTTGCTATGACAGATGCACAAGTACGCATGGATATGGACGGCGTAATGCACTACATGCATGAATTTTATTTTGAATCAGCGGCTATGATTCTTACACTTATAACAGTCGGAAAGATGCTTGAAGCCCATTCAAAAGGAAAGACAACAGATGCGATAAAAAGCCTTATGAAGCTTGCACCCAAAACAGCCAATATAATACGTGACGGCAGTGAGTTAAATGTTCCTGTTGAAAATGTAAAAAAAGGTGATATATTTATTGTAAGACCAGGGGAAAATATACCTGTAGACGGTATTGTTGTCGAGGGAAGCAGTGCGGTAAACGAAGCAGCACTTACAGGTGAAAGCATACCTGTTGACAAGTCGGCGGGGGATAATGTTTCTGCGGCAACACTCAACCAGTCAGGATTTTAAAGTGCGAAGCGTCAAGAGTCGGTGAAGATACAACACTTTCACAGATAATACAGATGGTAAGTGATGCAGCGGCAACAAAAGCTCCAATTGCGAAGATAGCCGACAGGGTATCAGGCGTATTTGTTCCTGCTGTAATAACGATAGCCTTGATAACAATAGCGGTATGGCTTATTGCAGGTCAGTCTGTCGGATTTGCACTTGCAAGAGGAATATCAGTTCTTGTAATAAGCTGTCCGTGTGCTCTTGGGCTTGCAACACCTGTTGCAATTATGGTCGGTAACGGAATGGGTGCAAAAAACGGCATGATGTTTAAGACTGCGTCATCTCTTGAGGAAACAGGAAAGATTGATATAGTCGCACTTGATAAGACAGGAACTATAACGAGTGGTGAGCCTAAGGTTACAGATATAATATGTGCCGATGGCTTTGGAAAAAATGATTTGCTTGAAAATGCCTACTCTATTGAAATGCTCTCAGAGCATCCGCTTGCAAAAGCAGTTACAGGATATGTAAAAGACAATAAGAGAGATATTTTTAACAAAAAATACAATATTACGGAATTTCAGGCACTTGCAGGTAACGGATTATCAGGCATAAACGGTGAAGATAAGATTACAGGCGGAAGTCTCAAATTTATGAGCAACACAGTAAATGTGCCTAAGGAAATGGATAAAAAAGCACAGGAACTTGCAGAGCAGGGAAAAACACCGCTTTTGTTTGCTAAGAATGATAAACTTCTCGGAATTATAGCTGTTGCCGATGTTATAAAAGAAGAAAGCGGTCAGGCTGTAAAAGAACTTCACGACATGGGCGTAAGAGTTGTGATGCTTACGGGAGATAATGAAAGAACCGCCAAAGCAATAGGAAGACAGGCTGGTGTCGATGAAGTTATAGCGGGAGTTCTTCCTGATGGAAAAGAAGCTGTTATAAGAAAACTTAAAGAAAGCGGCAAGGTTGCAATGGTTGGTGACGGAATCAACGATGCACCCGCTCTTACAAGAGCGGACATAGGTATTGCAATCGGTGCGGGAACTGACATAGCCATAGATGCGGCTGATATAGTTCTTATGAAGAGCCGTCTCACAGACGTTTCTGCGGCAATAAGATTAAGCCGTGCAACATTAAGAAATATCCACGAAAATTTATTCTGGGCATTCTTTTACAATATAATCGGAATACCGCTTGCGGCCGGTGTATGGATTCCATTATTCGGATGGACATTAAATCCGATGTTTGGTGCTGCAGCAATGAGTCTTTCAAGCTTCTGCGTTGTAACAAATGCGTTGAGACTGAATCTTTTCAAGGTATATGATGCTTCACATGACAGAAAACGTGTAAAAAAGCATGATAATAATAAAAACAGTAAAGGAGAAAAAAATATGGAAAAGACACTTAATATCGAAGGAATGATGTGCGGACACTGCGAGGCAAGAGTAAAGAAAGCTCTTGAAGCACTTGCACAGGTAGATGAGGCTGTAGTAAGCCATGAGAGTGGTACGGCAGTAGTAAAGCTTAATGTTGATGTTGACAATGCTGTTCTTAAAGAAGCTGTTGAGGCACAGGACTACAAAGTTACAGGAATCAACTAAATCATAAATAATTATAAAATTGCAAAAATATCAGAAATCACAAAAAATATTGGAAGGCAGGTAAAGACAGATGAACGAAATCATAGAAAACATGAAGACAAGAAGAAGTATAAGAAAATTTAAGTCAGATGCACTTCCTCAAGATGTGCTTGACAGAATTCTTGAAGCCGGAACATATGCCCCGACAGGAATGGCAGCACAGTCCCCTGTTATAATTGCGGTTACAAACAAAGAGCTCAGGGATAAGTTATCTGCTATGAATGCAAAGATTATGGGAAAACCTGAAGATTTTGACCCGTTTTACAATGCACCAGTTGTTCTTGTTGTGCTTGCGGATAAAAGCAGGCCGACACACGTTTATGACGGAAGCCTTGTGATGGGAAATCTTATGCTTGCGGCACATTCAGAGGGAATCGGAAGCTGCTGGATTCATCGTGCAAAGGAAACATTTGAAAGCGAAGAGGGAAAGAATATCCTTAAAGAGCTTGGAATTACAGGTGATTATGAGGGCATAGGAAACTGTGTACTCGGTTATGCGGATGGTGATGAACCTAAGGCTCACCCGATTAAGGACAATTATGTATACTATGTAAAGTAAATATTGATAGAAATATCAAAAAAGTAAATATTGAATCTTTCCCAAAATGTAGTAATATAAGATTGAATTTTATGGAAAGGGGCTGCCGCTATAATGATTAATTTTGAACGATTAATTTACATGCGGCAGCCCTTTTTAAGAAAGGTATTAACAGGTATATTAATGAGAGAATTAAGTCAGAGAACATCACAATTTACGGATTCAGTAATAAGAAGAATGACAAGAGTTGCCAATAAGTACGGTGCAGTTAATTTATCACAGGGATTTCCTGATTTTGACCCGCCAGTAGCCATTACAGACAGGCTGGCAGAGGTTGCAGGCGAAGGTCCTCACCAGTATGCACTCACATGGGGAGCAAAGAATTTCAGGGATGCACTTGCGGCAAAACAGGAGCATTTTTCGGGAATGAAAATAGATGCAGAAAGTGAAATAGTAGTTACATGTGGAAGCACAGAAGCTATGATGGCAGCAATGATGTCGGTTGTAAATCCGGGAGATAAAGTTATCATTTTTTCGCCTTTTTATGAAAATTATGGTGCTGATACAATACTTTCGGGAGCAGAGCCGGTTTACGTTCCTTTAGTACCGCCTGAATTTAAGTTTGATGCTAATGTACTTGAAGATGCATTTAAAACAGGAGCAAAAGCACTTATTTTGTGTAACCCTTCAAATCCCTGCGGCAAAGTATTTACAAAGGAAGAACTTAAAATTATATCAGAACTTGCAATAAAATATGATACATATGTTATAACAGATGAAGTATATGAGCATATTATTTATGAACCGAATAAACATACATATATTTCAACGCTTCCGGGAATGAGAGAGAGAACAATTATATGTAATTCGCTTTCAAAAACCTATTCAATTACGGGCTGGAGGCTTGGATATGTTATTGCAAATCCACAGATTGCAGACAGAGTAAAGAAAGTGCATGATTTCCTTACAGTAGGAGCTGCAGCACCGCTTATGGAGGCGGCAGTTACTGGTTTGAAATTCGGTGATGACTATTATAAAGAACTTCAGAACCATTATACACATATGAAAAATCTGTTCTGTGACGGTTTAAAAAATCTCGGACTTACATTTAGTGAGCCGCAGGGAGCTTATTACGTACTTATGGATGTTTCAGAATTTGGTGTAAAGGATGATGTGAAATTCTGTGAGTGGATGACACAGCATGTCGGAGTTGCGGCAGTTCCGGGTTCTAGCTTTTTCAGGGAAGATATCCATTCACTTGTAAGATTTCATTTTGCAAAGAAAGACAATACGTTAAATGCGGCTCTTGATAATCTTTCATCATTAAGAAAAAAATGTGCTGATGCACAAAATGTCATTTGGAGATAATAATTTTTATATTTTTTTAAGAAAAACTCATATTAATTTTCTTTATATTCTTACCCTATAGTGGTAATATCTAGAAATGCAATTGGAAAAGGAGAGAGACTATGGGCAGAATATTTAAAAATCTTGTACCATACTGGAAGTCTGTAATTATGATACTGGTACTTCTTGTACTGCAGGCGTTTTGTGATTTGTCACTTCCACAGTACACATCGGATATTATTGATGTAGGAATCCAGAATAAAGGTGTCGGACATGTTATGCCGGAGGCCGTAACAGAGAATGAATATAATCTGGCACAGCTTTTTATGACAGACAGTGAAAAGACAATCTGGCAGGAAAGTTATGACAGTGATAATGGTATTTACAGATGCAATGTAAAGAGCGAAAAGAAACTGTCATCTTATGATGATGAACTTGTTTTACCGCTTATAATTAATAATCAGATGGCAGATGAAGAAAAACAGAAGCTTCTTGCTATGTCACAGGCAGGAATGTTAAGCGATGAAATGGTTTCACAGATCAGGGAAAAAGCTGAAGAAACAGTTGATACGATGGGTTCTACACTTGTAAAGTCAATGGGAATCGCATATGCAGTAAAGCAGGATACTAATGCTGGAATTGATATGGATGCATTGCAGACAAAGTATCTGTTGGGTTCAGGAGCCAAGATGATAGCGATGGCACTTCTTGTTGCACTTACTACAGTTCTTGTTGGACTTGTAGCTTCAAGAGTAGCAGCCGGAATCGGACGTGATTTGCGTGGCAGTGTATACAAGAATGTAATGAATTTTTCAAATGCAGAGATGGATAAATTCTCGACAGCATCTCTTATAACGCGAACAACTAATGATATACAGCAGGTACAGCTTGTGACTGTTCTTATGCTTCGTATGGTTTTATATGCACCTATACTCGGTGTAGGCGGTATTTTTAAGGTGATGCAGACAGGTGCAGGCATGGAATGGATTATAGCACTTGCGGTGCTTATAATAATCGGAATTGTAATGGTACTTATGGTAGTTGCAATGCCTAAATTCAAACTTATGCAGAAGCTTGTTGATAATGTCAATCTCGTATCAAGAGAAATTCTTACAGGTCTTTCCGTAATACGTGCATTCGGACGTGAAAAGAAAGAAGAGGAGCGTTTTGATGATGCTAATAAGGCACTCACTAAGACAATGCTTTTTACAAATCGTGTAATGACATTTATGATGCCTCTTATGACATTTATCATGTACGGAATTAATGTACTTATCATATGGGTAGCTGCACACAAGATTGACAGCGGAAGCATGCAGGTGGGTGCCATGACAGCATTTATCACATATGCAATGCAGATTGTAATGTCTTTCCTGATGCTTACAATGATGTCAATTATGCTTCCGAGAGCAGCAGTTTCAGCTAACAGAATAGATGAAGTTTTAAATGAAAAATCATCTATAAGAGACCCTGAAAATCCTGAAAGACTTGAAGAACACAAAGGTGTTGTAAGCTTTAACCATGTGTCATTCAGATATCCTAACGCTGATGCAGATGTTCTTTCAGATATTGATTTTGTAGCAAAACCGGGAGAGACAACAGCTATTGTCGGAAGTACAGGATGTGGCAAGTCAACACTTATCAATCTTATACCGCGTTTGTATGATGCAACACAGGGAAGTGTCCTGGTTGATGGACATGATGTTAAGAATATAACAATGGAAGATTTAAGAAGCGAAATCGGTTATGTGCCTCAGAAGGGTGTACTTTTCTCAGGTACTATAGCATCAAATTTAAGATATGGTAAAGATGATGCAACTGATGCACAGATTGAGGAGGCAGCTTCAATAGCTCAGGCAACAGAATTTATAGACAGCAAGAGTGCAAAATATGACAGTCCTATTGCACAGGGCGGTACTAACGTGTCAGGTGGTCAGAAGCAGAGACTCTCTATTGCGAGAGCCATTGCAAAGGATCCTAAGATATATATCTTTGATGACAGTTTTTCTGCACTTGATTTAAAGACAGATGCAGCGTTAAGAAAAGCCTTATCATCAAAAGTTAAGGACAGCACTGTTATTATAGTTGCACAGCGAATCAGCACAATACTTCATGCTGACCAGATTCTTGTAATGGATGAAGGCAGAATTGTAGGTAAAGGTACACATGGAGAACTTATGAATTCATGTGATGTATATCAGCAGATAGCACGTTCACAGATGTCAGCAAAAGAGCTTGGAGAGGAGGCATAATCATGGAAGATAATAAAGATTTCAAGACACCTCCGAGACGAGGCAGAATGGGCGGACCGAGAGGCATGGGAATGGCACCTGAAAAGGCAAAAGACTTTAAGGGTTCAATTTCAAAACTTATGTCATATATTGGAAGATATAAGATAGGAATATTTGCGGTAATGTTATTTGCTGCAGTTGCAACAGTGTTTAATGTAATAGGCCCTAAGATTCTCGGTAAGGCCACAACAGCACTTTCTGAGGGACTTATGCGTAAAATAGCAGGTACGGGCGGAATGGATTTTAACTATATTGGAAAAATTCTTATAATTGTGCTTTGCCTTTATCTTGTAAGTGTCATTTTCAGTTTTTGTCAGGGCTGGATTATGACGGGAATCACACAGAAAGTATGCTATAGACTTCGTAAGGAAATATCAGAGAAAATCAACCGTATGCCTATGAAGTATTTCGAGAGCAGAACATACGGTGAGGTTCTTTCGAGAATAACAAACGATGTAGATACGCTCGGACAGGGACTTAACCAGAGTATAACAACGATAATTACATCGGTTGCCACACTTGTAGGTGTATTCATAATGATGATGAGTATTTCTCCACTTATGACAATTATTGCTGTAATTATACTTCCTGTATCTGCAGGACTTATATCATTCGTTGTCAAACGTTCACAGAAGTATTTTAAGACACAGCAGGAGTATCTTGGACATATCAATGGTCAGGTAGAAGAAACATATGGCGGACATCTTGTTGTTAAGTCATTTAATAAAGAAAAAGACATGGTAAAACAGTTTGATGAGACTAACAACGTGTTGTACAAATCAGCCTGGAAATCACAGTTCTTCTCAGGAATGATGCAGCCCATCATGGCATTTGTCGGCAACCTTGGATATGCAGGTGTAGCATTGAGTGGTGGATTTCTTGCCATAAAGGGAACTATAACAATCGGTGATATTCAGGCATTTATCCAATATGTTAAGAATTTTTCGCAGCCTATAACACAGATTGCACAGGTTATCAATCAGGTACAGTCAATGGCAGCCGCTTCTGAGAGAGTATTTGAATTCTTAGGAGAAGAAGAGGAAGACCAGTTTGCAGCTAATCCTGTAAAGTTAGATACAATAAGGGGTGAAGTAGAGTTCAGACATGTGCATTTCGGATACCGGAGGATCAGACAATTATCAATGACTTTTCTGCAAAAGGTAAAACCGGGACAAAAGATTGCGATTGTAAATTTTCCCGGGAGCCGGAAAGAACAACTATAGTTAAGCTTCTTATGAGATTCTATGACGTTGGCTCAGGTGAAATTCTTGTGGATGGTCATAATGTAAAGATTTCAATAGAAGAGATTTAAGAGAAGCATTCGGAATGGTACTTCAGGATACATGGCTTTATAAAGAGATACTATTATGGAAAGTATATACGTTATGGACGTCTTGATGCAACAGATAGGAAGTTATTGGAAGCAGCGAAGCCGCTCATGCAAAATCATTTCATTAGAAACACTTCCGGGTTGGGTTATAACATGGAGCTTAACGAGGATGCAAGCAATGTATCACAGGGACAGAAACAGCTTCTTACAATTGCAAGACGCAATTCTTGCTGACAATCCGATACTTATTCTTGATGAAGCTACATCTTCAGTTGATACAAGAACTGAACAGCAGATACAGAAAGCTATGGACAACCTTATGAAAGGCAGAACAAGTTTTGTTATTGCACACAGACTTTCAACGATAAAAGATGCGGATTTGATTCTTGTTATGAAAGACGGCGATATTGTCGAGCATGGAAATCACGAAGAATTGCTGAAGAAAGGTGGATTTTACGCTGACCTTTACAATTCACAGTTTGAAGAGGCTTGTTAATTACGAGATTTGTCAGGTTATAGTGTAAATACAGATATTATATATAGACACCGTCATGGTCAACAGTCAGTTAAACTGTTGATTGCGGCGGTGTTTTGTAATATAATAAAATAATTAGAAATATTTGGGAATTATGTAATAAAATTTGCTATAAGGGATTAATATAGCTAAAGGGGTATTGTTATATTTATGAGAGAAGCAAAATACAAAATGTTTTACGCTGCCGGGAATTACTGGATTATGTCATGTGATTCATCAGATGAACAGTATATGACACCAATAATTATTAATGAAACCGGGGCAGTGATATGGAAATATCTGAGTGAATGTAATTCATTAAATGAGACTGCACAGAGGTTATCAGACTTATATGGGATAACAATAGAAGACGCTAAAGCAGATGTTTCTTTATTTACGGATAGTTTAAGAAAATATGGAATTAAATATATTTAACAGGCTGGTATGGAATTATGAGAGTATTGATAGTTGGAGCATTTGGAACTGTTACATCAGCGATAATCCGTAAGTTTGGTAAAGAAGGTGCAAGAATATATGCACTGACGGGTGGGAAAAATTCTGAGAACAGGTACAAAAAAGTATATGAACAGTATGATTTTTCGTATGATAATAATTGCATAAAAGAAGTGTTTGAGAGTGTAAATCCTGATGTAACAATATTTATAGGAGCATTTGATTCTAATTTTGAATGGAGCAGTGGCTATAGTGAGATGGTGAAGTTTGGTGCCGGATTGTATAACTGCCTGAATGCTTTTTCATTTTTGAATCATGGCCGCTTTATATTTTTATCATCAAATGAGGTTAATGGCTTTGATGAAAGTACATATAAAGAGATATTACATTCACAAAGACCGCTTGAATCTGGAGCAATACGTACTTATGCCAGAGTGTATAAGGCAAGTGCATTGAAGAATGGTGAAGATATATGCAGTAATTACCGTAAGACAACAGGCTCGGATGTAATAGCATTGAGAATAGAAGAACTTTCATTTGAAACGAAAAAGCCTGAAGAAGCTGTAGATACATGTACACGTATGTGCAGTGAACTATTGAGAGAAAACAGTATAACGAAAGAATCAGAAAAATATTCGCCTATTTATATTACAGATGTGGTCGAAGCCTTGTATAAGCTTGTTAATAAGGATTTGTTGAAGTACAGTTTATACAGAATTCATTCAGACAGTTCGATTACACAGAATGAACTTGCTGAACTTATTAATACGTCATTTGATACACAGGTTTCAATAAAAGAAAATATATCTGATATAAGTAGTAATGATGA